>Ga0114978_10001258_pt1 | contig 21386 bp, 32 predicted proteins | sample S_140212_EF_Meta_FD_87027 | JGI IMG/M metagenome (GOLD analysis project Ga0114978, IMG submission 87027) | Freshwater microbial communities from Lake Simoncouche, Canada to study carbon cycling - S_140212_EF_MetaG | ecosystem: Environmental > Aquatic > Freshwater > Lake | place: Lake...
ATATTGTAACGCGAACAAGAGTGAGTCGTTCCAAGTCGCCAGATCAACAAACACATTTCTGCGTTGTTCTCGCACCTGCAATATACTTTTGGTGGACCCGGGGAGAATCGAACTCCCGTCCACGATGCCTTCACTACGAAGGAATTACAACAATTCTTTACTGTTGCGGAACAATGTTTGATGCTTGCTTGCCCTTGGGGCCTTGCACCACATCAAACATAACAGTTTGATTCTCTTTGAGTGTCTTAAATCCACCAGTGTTGATTGCTGAGAAATGTGCAAACAAATCGTCGCCACCACCATCGGGTGTAATAAATCCAAAACCTTTTGCATCATTGAACCATTTTACTTTACCAAACGCCATAGTACTTTACTTCCTTTTAAAATTTAACTATCATTACTTATGATCCGACCCACCACGAACTTTTATGCAAAAGTTCGAAAACTCTTACCGTTCGTTACTGTCTACCCAGTTTTTTAATTCGATTAACCCGTATACAAGTACACAGGCTAGAATAAGGTATGCAATCAATATCATAGCTTAATTATACCCTTTTACGACTTTGCCGTCAACCTTAGGATTACCTTTTGCATGGGCATCCAGATGTCGTTGGCTAACATCTCTTTCTTTGGGCAACGGACCACATCCTAATCGATCCCACTCTTTTTCAGAGTAGTAAAACTTATCAACGGGCGGTTTGTTGTGCATGTTGATATTTATTCTTTCTGACCAGCGCCATTAATTTGACTCGATATATGTTTTCAAACTTGGGTTTGGTTTTGGTGCGTATCTTGTGCCAATCCATGTGACTAGAACAGGTAGTACGCACCTGATCAAAATCCATGTCCATGGTTGTTAAATGCATGGCAGTGTGTCCGCTGACAAGATGATGTTGGCTGTTGTTACTTGCAACCATGTAGGCCGCACTCAACTGTGTGGCAGTTTCGTGATCAAGGTATTCATTACGCCAATTGATAAAACGGCCTTTGCTGTCGGCTAATCCAAGATTTTCGTAACCAAACTTTTCTGGAGTCAGGGTAATTTCGCTATTAAAAGCATTGTCCTCGGGCAGGAATATCTTTAACTCCTGAAAGATCCAACTGTCCAATGGTATGTGGCCTGACATGATCTGCCCGTAGGTTTTCTGTATACTTTCTACAGGTTCATAAGGAAGCCCTACAATAAAACTGCCGTGTTGGCTGATATCTGGATATTGATCTTTCATGCGTCGCATCATTTCAATCTGCTTGGTACTATCAAACCCTTTGCCAATGGCACGCCCTGTGGGCTGATGCAGAGTCTCTATACCAAAATACATGCTTCTCACGCCGATGCGATACAATAGATCTAGGGTTTCGGGGCGGGTACAGATCAAATCTAATCTGTGGTAAGCCCAAAACACAGGTTGAAAGTCCAGTCGCTCGACCATGCTGACCAGCGACTCTAATTTTTCTATATGATCATTAAGTGTATCGTCCACAATGATATAGTGCCGTATGCCGTACTGTTGATAGTTTTCTTGTAGTTCTTGATACAACGTGTCTGGTGTGCGTACAAAATCTAACTGTTGTTTGCCATTCATAGGATAGCTACAAAATTTGCAACGGAATATACAACCACGTGCAATTTCCAACGGCAACACCTTGTGATTTACTACATCTTCCGGCAACCATTTCATAGTACAACGTGGAAAATCATAATCTTTGGCATAACGATCATCTATGATCCAACGACCCCAGACGTTTTTTACAGCCTTGTTCAATGGCTCGTCTAGATCCAAATGACGTATAAGATTGACCACGCTGATTTCACTGTAGCCCAACAATACATAATCTATGTTGCGATTGCTGTAGTTGGGCCCAGTTTTGGTGCCACCTACCATGGTTTTTATGTTAGGATTCAGCTGACGCAGATGTTGAATAATTTCAGCTTCAAATTCTGGACCCTGAGGGAACACAGTACTCTGCCCAATGTCTTCAACAGAGAGTTGAAACCCGTCATTGTCGTGAATCATGCGGTTTAAAAATGTAGTGCTGAATCCAGCTAGATAAGTTTCTGGGCCTACTGCATCGTTCAATAACGCACACAGTTCGTCTTTGTTCCAGGAACTGAGATGGTTGACTACCAAGCAAGAGTAACCAGCTTGCCGTATGACATGGGCGCACTTGTAAGGCCCCAAGGCCAGTGTGGTAACTATAGGGTCAGTGACGTCGCTAAAGATTATAGAATTATACATGATATAAAATGGTGGGCCTTGAAAGAATTGAACTTTCACTCCATCGATTATGAGTCGATTGCTTTACCATTAAGCTAAAGGCCCTGATGTATAGTATAGCATCACGGCTCATAATTGTCAAGAAATTGCTGTAGGTTACCATACAGGTTGACCATCACTGCTTCTTTACTGCCAAAGAATATGATCTTTTTGGGTATGCCTTTGACTGCGTGAATATAATACGGCATTTGCATTTTACGATCCAACTTTAAAATGGTCTGTTGATTGAACATCAAAGGATTGTCAATGCTGTATGAATAATTTTCCAAATCCAAATCCTCAGCAAATGCATCATACCCTATGGCAGTCAATCTCATTCCTCCATTGCGACGAGTGTTGAACCACCAGGCATGCATTGTTGTAGTTAGATCGGTGCGGTGCTCTTCGGGTAGAAGTGCTAGTAGTTCTTCAGTCAGTTTCTTTTTATTGCGCACATCAAGGATAAATCTGGTCGCCTGACTTTAACAACACCACGGTAAACTTTTCAGTTTTAAATTGTGTGTTGAGTTTGCGAGCCAAGTTCTTGGCATGGCCTGGATTACTGAATGAAACTTTTTTGTATTTGGGTCAAGGATATTGGACCAACATGTTTGATGTTTTTAGGTTGATAGGTTTAGCGTCATAGAACACAGCCCAAACTCCTTCGGAAGCCAAAACCTGCTCAGTCTTATAGGTGGCCTTGTTTGTGTGCTCAATTAATACACTAGGTTTTGGTCGGCTCATTTCATTAAACTCCTATATTTTATTTATCTAGAAATATAGGTAGTTTTAGAATGTTCCACCATCCATTTGCACGGTAATCACTTCTTGTGGTGGAATTGCGGTCAATTGTTCACGTAGATTTTGAAGTTCTAACAATAATCTAGTGATATCAGCGTGTACATCCTTGGCATCAGCCATGCTCATAATAAAATCTTTAGAGCCACGCGATTCGTGACCACGCACACGATCAACGAACTTCTGTAGGTGCATAGTCATTGGCTTCGTCCTCGGAGTAAAAAGGTCCTTGGTAAGGATAGCGTTGAATCATGATTAATTTTGGTGCTAGTATAGTTTTCCAGACTCGACCTTTGCGTACTCGGTACCATCCGGCTGCAATCCAACTTTTACTTTTGTTGGTCTTGGTGTACACTGGTAACTGTTGACTAACGTCCCACATGGGATTGTACACTTGTCCTGAGACTGGATAACCATGCACATGTGTTGTTGTGGATTTTGGTCTGCTGATTTTAATTGCAGGTTCAAATTGAATGTTCACTCGCTGAGCGGCCATGCGTATGGTCTTGAACTGTACTATTTGATTATGGATCTTGACCTGATATCCGCCAGCACAAGCTTCTACATTGCCAATCTTACGATTGTTTTCTTGTAAGATCCAATACTGTTTATCTATAACTGGTTTTGCTACTATCATATATGATTCCTTTTTTTCTACATGCTTCAATGGCATCCGGAGGGAAGTCCGGATGCCAACTACCGATCAACAATGCACAATCGTATTTGACTGGCATCTGATTGTCTCGGTAACTGGTTAACACTATAATTGCTACAGCCGCAATTAAAAAAATACCAATGGTCAGAACGTTATGCATCAGTTTCATTTAATACGCCTTTGTATGTTTCATTCATCCAACGGCCAAAACTGTCGGCGCTTTCACTGCATTTGTTTAATTCATACTTGCCACAGAACTGCATAAAGCGTACACCGACCTGACCAATGTCCTTGTGACTGATCTGTTCACGGATGGCAGTGTCCACCACTTGTTTAATCTCGTCGGGCTGTGCTGTTAAATCTATTAGAGTTCTGTTGCGTTCGTAATCATCTAGCACACGATGTTCTTGACCATCTGGATCAGTCCAGCGTTGTAGCATCATGTTGTTCCAGTTGAACCCTTGTTTCGCTCGATCTTCAAACGCTTCCTGGAGTCCAACTTTGTTCTTAGTGCCCTTAGTTCTGACACCTGGGTACGCTGAGAAGACATTATCCGAACTATCTCCTCGCATACACTTTTCAAAGAGTAGCCATTCTGGGTTCGGCGTTGTTTTAGGTGCTTTAGTTTTCTTATCGATAACCGCTTTACCTTTGGCATCGAATATTCCTTCTATGGTGATTAGTTCGTCTGTGATACCATTATATTGTGTAACATTGGGTGCTATTAATTGAACAAAGTCAGTATCACTGCTGATAATAACGTGTTCGTCTTGGGGGTGTAGTGCTATCCAGCGAGCTATAATATCATCGCCTTCTGCTGTGGGACATCTAACAACTGAGCAATTGGTTCTTTCGGACAAGTATTTAGTCAAATTATCATAGGTTTCCCAAAACATTTTATCTTCATCTGCTTGGGCTTCTGTCAGTGCCGCACGGGCTACAGCACGGTTATTTTTGTAGGGTTTATAAGTGTCTTTGCGCCAGCTTCTGCCTTCCAGTGCAAACACCACGTGATCTGCGTCAAAGCGTCGGGCCACCTTGTTAGCACTCATCAGGGTTACATGGAGGGCAAATCCAATTTTCTCCCACGTGTCAGCGGCACGAAAAGCACCGTGTCTAGCACGAAAGAACATATTAGCCGTATCTATAAGAACATATTTCATACTACCAGTATAACAGAAGTTATCTATTTTGTCAAACAAATTTGTTGGCTATTAGATAATTGAGTATGCGTTTGAACCACCATGCGTGGGCATCTTTATCAAAATGATATGAATTGGGTGCCACTGTTTCAAATCCAGCTGTGCGAATTTGGGCGTCAAATGTACTGGCTGGATCATAAGGTCCTATGTAACTGAAACCCCAATCTTTTTGATTTTTAATCACGCTGAAATCATTGTTGCCATTGAAGAACACATGCGGTATATTTTGGGCAAGAAGTTCTTGATGAAATTGCCAAATTTCGTCATGTGCTTGGTGTGTCTTTTGTTGCCAATCGAGACCAATTATGTAATTGCGATATCTTTCTTGGGCTTCGGGTGGAACTTGGTCAATACCCGAACCGTTGACTTGATAGGTAATACCATTGTATTCCCATTCTTCGCGTTCCCAAGTTGACCATTGAATAATGACCAGAATGTCTTGTAGATTATTTTTTTGTTCTCCTAACCAGGCACGAGCAGTTCTCAGTATCCGGGCATTTGAACTGGCGCTTTCAGCTTCACACTGAAAACCACACCTCAACGACAGACTCAACAGTTTGCCCCAACTGGTCGCAAGATTTTCTGGGTGTGGTAATCGCCCTAGATAATATAATTTAGGATCATCTTCGGCAAACGCATGAGCATTTACGGCTTCGGCTGCCGCGGTGTGACTGTCACCATTAACATACAGAATCACGACTGTTTAAGAACCTTTATTGTTTCAGCTTCGGCCACACGTTTACGTAAACTGCTTGAACTAAACGAGTGATCACGTCCGTTAAAAATGGCCTTGATGCCACGGCGTTCACCTTCCTCACGTCCGGTAAAGGCCCTGTGTTCGTATTCCACACCCAACACACGGACATCCAACGGAAGGATCAGCAACAAGTCAATTAAGTCTTGTTCTGTTTGATAAACAACAACTTCATCTACATAGCGACAAGCGGCCAATTGTATTTGACGTTCTACAATACTTTGTACTGGTGGATTTTTACTGTCGGGACGGTCAATGGTAGGATCCGTTTGTAGTCCAGCAATCAGGTAATCACAGTGATTCTTAGCTTCGGCCAACATGGCAATATGACCTGCGTGTAACATATCAAAGGTACTGAAGGTGATGCCAATAGTTTTACCTTCTTCTTTGAGTTTACGGATATGATTGAAAATCATGATACTTCGGATCTGCCGTCGCCAATGTTGCGAGTCTTGACCACACGATCGCGTTCGGGATTCATAGCTTCGGCCTGCTCGTAGGTTTCTAATACTATGTTGCGACACACAGCAGTAAACCAACGATCTACAATGTCACTGTCGTGGTCTTTGGGGTTCATTTGATATCCAGCACGAACAAGATTGGCCACAAACTTGTCATTCCAGTCAAGTTCAAAAGCACCATTTTGTATATTCTCAGGATCAACTTCCATGCTGAGAATAGTCACAAAAGGCTCGCCTCGCTCAGTGGCCAATTCCTTGGCAGTTTTTTCTACCTTCTTGGGCTTGGGTTCGGGCTTGGGTTCAGACTTAACTTCAGGTTGTTTCTTTTTTAAAAATCGATCAAATATGCCCATAAAGGTCCTTGTTAGAGTCTGGTGTTACCATAGTGTACTACATTAATGCCTGGCATGTCAAGTGGTAATTTGCGCCACGGGTCAACTATTATGCTGCCGCCTTGTATTTGACAGTACGGTTGGGTGTCTAATTGGTCGCCGGTGTATTCGTATGTAATTTTACGATTGTGTGCCCACAAAAATACAGCAGGAGCATGTACCTCTAACACAACGTTGGTAGGATCGTCGGCAAGTGGGTCAACATAGGTGACTGTAAAACCTGCTTCTTTAATATAAAATCCAACCAGGGTAGAGTATGAACCAATACAATATTCAACGTCTGGCTTGTAGGCTTTACCGTGAATAACGATCGGCAAATTGTTTTCTCGAGCTTGGTCAACTAGGAACAAAGCCAAGTTCTTTGCTTGTATTTCTCTAGCATGCATGACTGTATCAAACAAGTCATAGCCCACTTGATATTCTTCAGCTAACCAACGTAGGGCAATGTTATCTCTTGGATGGCAAGCGCCTGCATCACCCATACCTGCGGTCATGTACTTGGGGCCCATGATACGCATGGTACTTTTGGCCAAGGCATCTGTGACCACGTCAACATTGATATTGCCAATCTTCATAGCAAAGTCTTGGACCATGTTAACCAGGCCAACTTTGGCACTGATAAATGTGTTGTAGAAAATTTTAATAGCTTCGCACTCGTCCCATGTGCCAACTTCGTAGCGTGGATTATTCTGCATGATAGTTTCATACAAGTCTCGAAGTTCGCCAGCAACACCAGTCAAGCTACCATCTTCTGTGCCCAACATAATCATTTCAGGATTGACCATGTCCCACTTTACACTGCCCATGGCAATCAAATAAGGATTGTAAACAAATTCATGTTTAGGATCTAATAATGGAATAAACTTTTTACGAGTAGTGCCTGGCAATACTGTACTAATTAATACTACTTTTTTAGGTGTAGTGGCAAATTGATTGACTTTGTTAATTGCGTCAATGACAGCATCGTGCCCAAAGTCTCGGGGAGTCATGTGACTTGATGGAACTGATCCATCATACCCTTCGGCATGCGGAGTTGGAACAGCGATAAAAATCCATTCGCTTTCGTTGACTAATTCGTCGATGTTGCATACTTTTACTGTGTCGCTGACACGTGGATAAATGTCGTAACCACGAACTTCGTGTTTTTCTGCAAATACTTCTGCACAGTCCAAGCCCAGCTTGCCAATGCCAACAAATCCTATTTTTTTCATTTCAATCCTTGAGATAATATTGAGTGCTACAGACTAATTTATCTGGGTTTTACGTCAGGCTCAAGATTTTTTAAACACTGGAATAGGATTCATTTTGTGTAGACTACGGCTACGAATAGCACGATATTTTAATAAGTTAGCTACCAATGAAGGCTCATCTGTTGTAATTTCGCCCTGGTCCATACGCATTGCAACCTCTAACTCAGCATAACTAAGTCCGCCAAGCTGGTCTTGATCAGTGCGGCCATCATCCCATAAGCCATCTGTAGGTGCGGCATTGATAATATCGTTGAGTATGCCGAGCTCACGGCCCATTTGCCACACTTCAGTTTTGTAACAGTCAGCAATAGGGCTAATGTCTACTCCTCCGTCACCATACTTGGTATAAAATCCCACACCAAAGTCTTCTACTTTGTTACCAGTACCAACCACAATACCATTTACTGATTGCGCAATTTGATACAAGGTAACCATACGTAGTCGACTACGACTGTTGGCCAGGCCCAACAAGTTGGGATATGTAGCCAGGTGTTGTTCAAATTCATCAAAGATCGAAGTTAAATCAATAATTTCGTGACGTATATTATCAAAGTTTTGTGCTAACCAAAATCCTTGGCGCATACTGAGATCATGTAGGTCTGGGCGTTGATGAATAGGCATAGTGACTGCAAACACATTTAATCCAGTTCTAGCACACAACGCACTGACCACAGCACTATCAATACCACCACTGATACCTACTACCAAAGATTTTATATTGGCTCTGTCAGCATAGTCTCGAATCCAAGTGGTGATACGATCTTGCAATGAGGTTCCAGCTGATAGTCGATCTTCAGTTGTAAAAGTTGTCATTGTTTTAAATTCCATATTAAATGTTCAATTCTTTCGTGATATCTAAATTCAAATACAGCCTCACCGGGCCCATGATACATTGCTATACCTTCGTACGCATGGCATAACCATAGCCAACGTCCTGTTATAGCACTACGCTTGGGCCACCAAATAAACTTTAGCCGCCATACTGCTTTGTGATAAAAATGATCATATGTATCCACACCGGGAGAATAGTAACCGGCACCCATCATTTGCCCCAGCCATTACCCCACAAGTCCACATGTAATCTAGGACTGTAGTTAAATCCACGCTCACAACAGATGTTGGCAATGTTTAGTTTGTTGCTTTCGTATGGATCAACTACACCACCTTGCGGCATTAGGTAAACAACACCTTTAAATCCACCGGCACGGAACGCATCTACAGCCTTGACTGCCTCGTCCACATGATCTTCAGTTTCCACAACAAATTTGAGATAGGTATGACCAAACGACTGATATTCAGCTACTACATCGGGGCAAATAGCATCTTCCCATGACTCGCCTGATGCTGACAATTTAGCACTTACACTAAATGTAATTTCTTTATTTTCACAACCGTAGGTCCAGAAATTGTCAATTAAAAATTGTTTAAAATCATCTGACAACGGTTGTGTGCCATTTGTTTCAAATGTGATATTTTTTAAGTCTGCCATGCGTGGATGACTCAATAACTCTCCATAGGCACGTTGCCAACCTAACAAGGGTTCGCCACCTGTAATAACCAAGTGAACATCGTTGCCATTATTCTGCCGCCACACACGATTAGGAGTAAGTGCCAGCATGCGTTCAACCAATTCATCTGTGGTCAATGTAGGGCTCAAATGTTTAAATGCAGGATGCCAACTTGCGTAACTATCGCAACCTGTTTCCACCAATGGTAAGTCTGTAAACTTATCGTACATGTGAACAACTTCTGCTACATCGTCTGCACCTGTGCTCTTTTCACCAGGCTTGCAACCAAACCCTGCACAGGTAAAGTTACAACCATAAGTGCGTAAGAACACGCTAGGCACGCCTACAAAGCGACCTTCGCCTTGTAAGCTATAAAATATTTCTGACACTTTAATTTTCATTTTTGACCTTTAATGGAATGCCTCTGAACATGTATTGCACGGAATTGTCTAGTAGAAATGATTTATCAAAAAAAGTAAAGTTACTATTAAATTCTTCTTGGGTCAGTTCAAAATGATCAATGGGTTCTTTGCTGGCAGCAATGGCCTGTCTCATTTCATCTAACAAATCGGGTTTTTTATAATGTATTTTCATCGCCACCAAGCCTCCCACGGGAACACAATCCACACGTCTTCTTCAGCTTTATTTAGATCTACAGCACTATAGCTGACATTTAATTCACTCTTACTAGATTCGTTGTCTACTAGTGTGGCAACACGAACATTTGCACCCCAAATTTCTTCGTCCCAGCGTGGGTCGCTAGGAAAGCAACTATCCTGCCAATCTCGTTTGATCCAGTTTAGTGTAGCACCCGAATCGTTTATATCATCTACAATAAGGATCTTCTTGCCTTCAAATGCATCTTCACTCATCCAGCAGTTGCTTTCACAGTCACCACCGCCACGTAGACTTACTTTTAAAGTTTCCATTCTAATTTCTAAATATTGACTAATTAGATTAGCTGGTACCAACCCACCACGTGTGAGCCCAACTACATAATTGGGCATCCATGCGTCACGTTGTAATTGACGTAGGATTTCCTGTGTTTGATTTTCAATATCTTGCCAGGTATAGTATATTTTCTTCATATGCTATTATACAATATTAATCAGAGTTTGTCAATTATCTTGCAAGCCATTCGGGATTGTTCTGAAACCAATTAACTGTTTGAGTTAACCGTTTTGTGTAGGAATCGGGTGCTTGCCACCCTAGCTCGTATAGTCGACCGGGATCAACACTAAAACATAAATCATGTCCAGGGCGATCAACTGGAACCAACCGATAAGATAATTCACGGTCCATTATTTGGGAAATCTGTTGTGCAAATTCAAGATTATTGATAAACTTATCGCCGGCGCTATTCCATTTTTCACAACGGGCGGATTGTGTTTGTAGTATAAATCGAGTATGACTGGCCACATCTCCAGCATAAAACCAACGGCGTCCACCAATTAGTTCACTGGGTCCTACGTGTATGTCCAAGGGTTCATTGTTGAGTAATTTGCGTATGATGATCACAGGCAAACGATTGCTTTGGCAACGTGGGCCAAAGGTGTTGTTGATGTGTATAATGCTTGTGGGAATATCAAACGAGTTGGCATAGGCTAGACACAGTTCTTCACCTGCGGCTTTACCGGCTGCGTAAGGACTGTTGCTGTTGTAGGCATCAGTTGTTTGGCTGTCTTGACCAATGGGCACAGGGCCATATACTTCTCCTGAACTGTAGTAGACAAATCGATCAACACCGGTGTGTCTGGCGTGTTCCAACAAGTTTAGTGTGCCTAATACATTATCCATGACGGATGCTGTAGGGTTGCTCAAGCTGTCAGCGGCACTAGGGTTGGCGCCAGCGTGTAAGATAATGTCGGCTTTGGGAAGATTAGTGCAAGGATTTTTAATATCGTGTTCAACAATTTCAATGTCATTGACAAATTGTTCTAGTCTAATCATGTTGGTTGAGCCTGGCCTCACCACACAGACCACACGATGATCTTTAACAAATTCTTCTACTAAGTAGTGACCAATAAAACCATTGGCGCCAGTGATTAATACTGTTTTCATGGCGTGTATTTGTAAACAGTATCAGAATGTTCGTGCATAATTTCTTGATAACCTCGATCACTAAGAAACTTGTCAAACGTAGTTTTATCAACGCCGTATCTAGCAGACCATGCATCAAACCATTCTACTATGATCACCGGGTGATACCGTTCAATGGTGTCGACAGCACCTTGTAAAGCAAAATACTCGTAGCCTTCGATGTCCAACTGGATAAGATCACACCCAGGCAGATTCATGTCATCAATACGCACAGTGGGTATGTTTCCTTTTTGTCCCACATGCATGCCACCTGCTTCTAGACCATCAGCAGTCGTGTGTCCGTCTAATTCTATAAAGATTTTTTCTTTACCCAGGCATGCTTGAGTCTTTATTACATTCCAGGGGCAGTTCAATGTAAGGCACAAGAAGTTTATTGGATCTGGTTCAAATGTGTACACTGTGTTAAACCACTTTGCGTATTCTCGAACATATTGTCCACAATTTCCTCCAGCCTGGATCATGATATTACGGTTAGGAATATGATCCATTAATGTTTTTAAAAACTCCGGCGTCACTGGGTATTCGACCATTGCTCTCCAAGTTCCTCGATCATATTTGGGCCAAAATAAAGGATCTACATCCGGTAGCTCTGGTGACGATCTAACCTCGATAATTTTATTCAGTTCTTCGTTGGTCATGTTCTTCTCACATTTAAATACGCCGGCTGATCACTGTATAAAAATTCTGGCCACATGGATTCCAATTCAGCTACGCTATTGGGTTGATAAATTTTAATATTAGGAAATACTTGAACAGCACGGGCAGCATCTTCAGCCCAATGACTGAATCCCAAATGTCCATAGTCTTGATCACGGCCTACACCCACTAACTTAACTGGAGCCAGCTCGTGATCTAGGTAGTTGCGTAGCCATTCATACGGACGGAATATCACAAACGGAGTAATGCTGTAGCACACAGGTATCTTACCACAGTGTGTAAGCCCTACTGCTGTGCCCAACATAAGTTGTTCTGCGGCTCCTACATTAAGAGCACGGTCGGGCGCTACTTCTCTTGATCGATTCAGCACACCAAACCCAAGATCGCCTGACAACAACCATACATCAGGATCTTTGGCCAACGAGTCAGCCATGAGTTCACCAAATCTATTTCTCATAATTGATCCAAATCTTCTGGTTTTAATACATAGTAATGTGTGAGTATGCCCTTGGCGAACGCCCAATCTGGCGGTGAAGTTTCACGTATATTGATACGTGGCAAAAAAGCACGTAAGCGATTAATAATATATTCCTTGTCAATAAAGTCATAGGCAATCATGCCGTTGACATTTACATACACTTCTAGATTGTCTAACTTGGCTTCGTAGATAAAACGTAGTGCTTCCCATATGCTGCCTTCACCACACTCACCGTCACTAATTAAACAATGTACTCGACGACCACGATCGGCCAAGGCATATCCACAGGCCACTGTGAGTCCCATACCTAGGCTACCAGAGCTACAAGGCAAGCCGTCTTCTATGTTTCTATGTGGATGTACTCCGTGTTTGTGGAACAGGTGCTCGGCATCTTTACCTAGATATTTTTCCAACACCACATACCAAGCCAACGCCGCGTGACCTGAACTTAAGATAAATGGTTCGTCGGGCTGTCGATTTTTGTAAATCTCTTCAATGATATTAACCGCGTTAAGATTAGAGCTTAGGTGCCCAATCTTTTCGCGATAGCTGATATCAATGATTCGTCGTTCAACATCGTTCATAGATATAAACTCATAAATCCGTCAACCTTCTCTCCAATGTAGGCAATCTGTTCAGGAGTGATAACTGGACTGCATCCGTGGAAGTAGGTGTTCTTCATAGTGAATGTAGCAACAGGATAGTTGTCACGTGCTGTTGCAGGATCCATCAAATGGCTATATGCAGGTTGCAACATGATATTGCCCGCAAAGTATGGACGTGTCTGTATCAAGTTTTCTTCTAAGTAGTCAACAATGTCCATACGAGAAAACGGAGCACCTGCACGGATAGTTAATGGAAACGCAAACCAACTGACATCGGCCTTGTCTCTAGCACGTGGCAAGTGGAAGAACTGTTCGTACTTTTCATAGATGGCAAACAATAGATTGTAGTTGCGTTGACGTAAAGTGTGTATTTCTGGCAATTTTTTAAGTTGCTCAAGACCCATGGCCGCTTGTAGTTCAATGGGTTTTAAGTTGTAACCAATTTCATCATACACATACTTGTGATCAAAAATCTGATCTGGCATTTCTGGAATCCACTCATTGAATCGTTTGCCGCAGGTGCCACATTTTAACTTGTTGGCCTCAGGCCCTACACAATAGCAACCACGGCCCCATTCACGTAGACTACGCACAATGATTTCTTGTTGTGGATCATTCATAGCCACAAAACCACCTTCACCCATGGTCATGTGGTGTGCTGGATAAAAACTGCAACTGGCCATCTCGCCAAAACTGCCCAGCGGTTTGCCATCATAGGTTGTACCAAGTCCATCACAACAATCTTCTAATAGTATTAGATTGTGTTTATTGACCAGTTCCATCACACGATTCATGTTGGGAGGATTACCCAACACATGTGCAAAGGTTATAATTTTAATGTCTGGATCGTTGGCAAGTATCTGTTCTGCTTGATCTAGATCAATGTTTAAGGTATCGATTTCAATATCGCAGAACACCGGCGTAAATCCATTTTGTAAGGTCGGATTAAGTGTGGTCGGGAAGCCTGCAATGGGCATCAATACTTTAGTGCCCGATGGAAAGTTATAGCCACGCTTGCTTTTCATCGCTGCCATCATCAGCAGGTTAGCACTACTGCCCGAGTTGGTCAATACTCCGCGAGTCTTACCAAATTCTTTGGGGAACTTTTGTTCAAAGCGTAGACTCTTGTTGCCCATGACTAGCCAACCGTTTAGTAGTGCTTCTGCAGCTGCCACATACTCGTCTGATGTAAAATGTGGGCCAGCATAGTTAACAAAGTCTTTGCCGGCTACCCAGGTCTTGTCTGCGTGTTTGGCATCGATGTATTTTTTAATGTCTTCTAATATCTGTTTCATGGTTGAATACCCAGTTGATTGCAAATTTCTTTCATGATGTTTATTACTGCTTGGCTGCCACGGCTACCATGAAAATGTAGTATATGAGCCTGCTCGATAGGTAAAGCATTCCATCGACCGTGCCAATCTATTACATTTTGATCTAGTGTTCTTAGACGCATAGTTTGATAGGCCATCTCTGGATGTAGTCTGTCTGAATCAGGAATATCTTGACTCCAGAACATAGCGTTGTGTCTTAACTGATCAAACCCCCAATTGCGGTCTGGGTGGGTTTCTCGTTGGGCCAGCCACTTTTCTCCTAGTTCCCATACATCGTCAGACATGGTGTGAGGATAATATTGTATATCATCATTAAAATGATTTGTAAAATCTTTATAACTTCTTGGTTCAGTATAATTAAATAATCGATATTCAGGAAATCTATCTGAAAACAATTCTGTAGGTTTGATCATAAGCGTGTCAGCTCCTGCCCAGAATATATTGCAAGGTTCTTTGTGCCATAATTCCTTAATGTCCAACCAATTTTGATAAGTGCAGGTATCGCTGTTGGTAGCAGGATCGGTCCATAATATCGCTTCAAATGTTTCTTTTACAAAGTGTTCAAAACTGGCCAGTCTCAAACGATACATTTCTTGATAATCCGAATGCAGTTGTGCGCTGTCTTGCCCCATCCAATTTTCTGATATAGGACGAACCGAACATACCAAGTAATTCTTTACCATACAAAATTACTCCTATAGTGCTTGACTATTTGGTCTAGTTCTTGATCAAAGTTAGCCGTTGGGTGCCATCCTAATTTTTTTAATTTGCTGTCATCAATTGCGTAGCGAACATCTTGCCCTTGTCTAGCACTGGGAGTGGTAAATGTTTCCCAGTTGTTGTTATGGTCAACTCCGTAATATAAACATAATATTTTTTTAATTACTTCGTGATTGGGTAATTCAGTATTGCCACTAATATTAAATATTTCATTGGTACACCCAGCATCAATAGTAGTTATTACAGCACTGGCGGTATCCTTGGCATGTAACCAGGTTCTCACCGGATTACCGTGATTGTGTAAATCAATTAATTTTCCTAATTCAAGAAATTTAATACTTTTGGGTATAAGTTTTTCAACATATTGACCAATGCCATAGTTGTTGGTAGGACGCACAATTACATATTTAATACCATAGGTCCTGGCCCATGCTAGTATCAACATGTCGGCAGCGGCCTTTGATGCTGAATAAGGATTGCTAGGTTTTAACAAATCAGTTTCGGTGTGGGCTCCTGAATCAATGTCACCATATACCTCATCTGTTGAAAAATGCAACAATGTTGGTTGTCGTTGAACAGGTTGTTGTCGGATCAATTCCAACAATCGATGTACTCCATTGATGTTGCTGCGTAGGAATACTTCTGAGCTCATGATTGAATTATCCACATGAGTCTCGGCTGCTGTGTTTATAATATAGTCGCAGTCATACAGTCGATCAATATCATTAATATCTTTGTGTACGAATTTAAATGTATTGTATTTTTGAAACTCGTCTAAAAAATCAAAATTGCTGGCATAGGTACCTTTGTCCACACCAATCACATGCCAGCCACGTGTTAGGCATTGACGTGTGATATGCACTCCTATAAATCCTAAACACCCGGTAACATATACAATTTTTTTCATTGAACCGGTTTTCCTGACCGTATTTGAAACTGACGCATCTGATGATTAGGGTCGTTGTTGCGTAATTTTTCCCAGGGATCTTGCTCGCCAACCTTTACACGTTGCCACCAGGTTGAATTTGATCCTAGACTTTTTAGATAGTCGTTGAGTTTTTCGCAATCTTGCATGCGTAACAGTGTTTGAGAGTGATTGTGAAAGTCTCGAGGATTGCTAGGATTGCCTTCAAGTAATTCTCGTTCTTTGTAAGTAGAATCTAAATTGTTGCCAGTAAGGTCAGCGCGATCATGCAATACACTAACGTCAATACGTTCCCACACATCAATACAATAAGCAATTTGACTTAGCCAAGCATCGGTCATTGAATGTAAACTTAAATGGCCAATCACATCTAACCAAGCCTTAGGCACTATGGGAAATATGCTGTAAGGATGATCATTGTGTGTATGGACTGCTAGTAATTTAAACTCACCTGTGTGTTTGACGATTTTGATGTCCCAGTTGCGACTTTCCATTATGGCATCATCGTTCCAGAAAAACATCCAATCAGCTGATGAATTTTTAGCCAGGGTATTAACATAGTCGTGAAGTTGACTATATCCCATTGGTTCAAATGATATGGCAGTATAATGCACACCCATGTTGTCTAACAACGGTTGCAATTTTTGTTGGAAATGGGCAATACCCACAGCGTCGTCTTTGTCTAGGCCCAGCAAAACCTGTATGCTGTCTAAATCTTGAGCTTTTTCAAGCAGACCGATCAAACTGCGTGTTAATGCTTCGGTGCGTCCTCGAGTAGGCAGTAGTACTGCAATTTTGTATTCATTTGACATAGTGCGAATATTTATATGCGCCGTTTATTATAGAAATAAATCTGTGCTGATCACCAATGATGTATAACGCCTGCTACAATAAAGCAGTTTGTAACAATGTATGTGAGTACAACCACAGTGCGAATGCCGGCAATACGATCTGCTTCTAAATCAGTATTGCCGGCTTTTTCTCCCAGGGCCTTGGCCCATAGTCGCCAAACATTACGCAAATAGGTCTTCATTCCATTCACGATGACCTTCACGGAACGCCATGTTACTTTGTGTTTCGCGCACTTCTACACGATAACACCATAAGCGATCTGCTTCACCTGGGCCCCAATTCTCCGGAATGTAAACACCGTTTACAAACTTATAAAGCATATCGCTTAGTGCTTCACAACCTAATGCCGGTAGAATAGTTAGTTTGGCTAACTTACGACGTTCCATCTCTTTGTAAAATTCTAATTCAGGATCATCTTGTGCTACCAAGGTAGTGTGATCAAATTGACTTTCAAGGATGGCCTTTAATTCTTTAAGTCCACCATAGTCGGCGGCCCAATTACGCACATCTAAATCGTCGGTACCGAAGTAAAACTTCATACTAAACGAATATCCGTGATTTAAGTTACAATGGCTATCTGCCCTCCATTGTCTATACGCACATGGAAATGCGTCGTGATACTCCTTGGTAGAAGTGTATTTGTATTGCCTAGGTTGATTTGCCATTGATTTCTCCTATGTTAGATTATAGCATAGGCGGCAGAGTTTGTAAAGCGGGAGTGACGCCAAGACCGCTGTAAATCTATTTATTTGTTTCTACCGGTGCGCATTTTAAACGTTCGTCGCACTGTTCAAAACTTCCGTTCTGTGTATTCATACGTATGATTTGATCTTTGTGTACTGTAAAAGTATATTTGGCATTATCAACGGCCGGCATGGTCACTTGGTAACCCAGTAATATACACATCATTGCTGTGAGTGCTATCATTTTTTATAATTTCCTTTGCCTGGTATTGTATTTCTTACACCGCCCACTGGATCCTCAACATCGCCGGTTGTGCGTGGAATAAGATGCACATGTGGATACATCACAGTTTGACCTGCGGCCACACCTGAATTAAATCCAATGTTAAATCCATCACACTCGCCTTGGGCAACCATGTGATTACCATCGGCCAGTGCGTCTTCAAAGGCCTCCACAATCCAATTTGGATTGTCATCCTTGGGCACATACAATCTATGGCCTGGAGTACAAGGATACTTGTCTAGATATATTGTAACCAATGGATGGTCTTTTATCTTTTCGGTCCAGGGTGCTATACCTGCTTGTTGTGCGTCAAATAGTGTTGTCATGTTAAAAGAATATCCTTAATTCGTTCATCAACCTGTATTGGCCATCTGTTGTGCTCATAGCACTCAATCTCAATTGTGTCTGTTTGGTCAATTGATTGGTATAAAGTGCTCGTACATAACCTGTGGTTTGATTCTGTATTGCTAGTTTTTTATTAGTGTACACGATATTGCCGGTATTGTCAACGGCAGTAGGCAATTTAGCTTCTACTGATCCAGACAGTACCACTGGTTTGATGCCGGCATACAAGCCAATATCGCCCTCACGTCGTGCATTACCAAATCTATAACCAGTTTCCGCCCATGCACCCCACATGTTGTTGACTTGAGTAATTAGTCCTGGGGTTATGTTAGTGGTCACATACATGGCACTGGCCTGTGCTGAAAATCCTCGATTGCGATAAGTGACCACATTGTCCATGATTCCTGCTCCGGTAACTTCTCCCCAAGCACCACCAAACGCAATCCACGGATTGGCATTCAAGTAGGTATATTGAGTACCAATGCTCCAGTTGTTATAACTGTAAATTTTAGGCATGCCAATGGTGTATTGTCTAGGCTTGTTGAGCATGTTCAACCTGTTGCTGTCTTGAGACGCATAATCACTGCCAAGCCTCATGCCATTTACTGTGGTAAGATTGCCGTTGACTAGATATTCAGCATGACTGGTCAATTCGTATTGATCGTTGTGTTCGGTATTGTATCCAAATCCATTCATTCGGCTCACTACCATTGGACTTAGATTCAAGTTATAACTACGTCCAGCCATGTCCATGGCCACTACACTACCGTCACCGAGGTTAACACCAGCTAAGAATCCATTAATTGGAACAGAGCCACGAGCAGTGGCCAAACTCAAATTACCAATGGGTTTAAACAATGCATCATCGTCAATAACACCCACACCGTTGATGTACGAAGCCACAGTTTTTGCCAAAGCATCGTTGGCCTGGGGAACAGTCATGTAGGGCCATTTTTGTATCATTAAATTCACGGCTGTTTGTGCAGTGGTTGTACTTTGCGATCCTAAAGCACTGATATACACTGCCAGTTGTCGATCGCTACCATTCATAAACCCCACAGCCGACACCAGGTACATCTTACCATCTGGACCTTGCACCACATTCACTGTGTGTTCATTTGAACTACCGCCTGCCATGGTCTTGACTTGTGCCAAATAATCAGTCAAGACCTTTGCATAAGTGGCCACAAACTTGCCATCTTTGGATTGTAGCAAGAACTGACTACTAGTGCCCGAGTTATCGCCGCCTGACACCAAAATATCTGTAAGTCCGTCACCGTTGATATCCATCAGTTTGGGATTGTAAGTTGTTCTGGTTGCGGTGTTGTAACCTACCAAAGTTGTATCAGTCACATCAGTGAACACTCCACTGCCATGATTCTTTAAAAATTGTATTTCGCTATAGTTGTTGTTGACACCGGATGCAACCATGCCAGGTTGACTGAAAACAACTGCACCGGTCCGCCCACTGTTGTCAAAGTCAAATGCTAGAGCTCGCACGTTATGGCTGGTAGTGATACCCAAGGCCGCCCACTTTGGCAATTCAAATCTTGGAGTAGGCAGTACAGCTATCTGGTTAAACGACAGTTGATCGGCACCGTTGATCGACCATCCCCATAACTTAGTGGCATTTCCTATGGCGCCACTGGGTCCTGAGTCAGTTGTAATAAAAGTGCTGGATCCATTGCCCAAGAAGTCGGCCACAGCAACGCCACTACCACTGGGTCCGCCTACCTGTGAGTTGGTGTAGGTAGTGAAGCTGTTGACCCGATTGTTTATTCCTAAAGTAGTGCGATTACCTGTGTCTAGTATGAGAAAATCTGCAAAACCATCGCGATTAAGATCATACACAGCCGAGTCGTGACTGTTGACATTGGTTATATTGATAGTTTGTCTGCTAAAATATGTGCCGTTGTTGGTATAAACATACGCAGGACCTGTTAATCCAGCGTCATCGGTATAAGGAGCCACCAACATGCCGGTCTTGCCAGTGTTGAACCAATCAGCAAACTTTATGGTGTTGGTACCTAAGATAACATTGGTATCACCTGGAAACCACTGTGCTGTTTTATCAACCAATTGCCCGCCTTGCCAGCTCAGCATAGTAATGCGACTGTTCACATGATCGGTTGAGGTAAACGGTTGTGTATCGAAGCCTGCGACTATTACGTCTTGACCTGACCCGGATATTGATGCAGTATAAGTATCGCCGACAAAATATTTGTTGGCATTATTGACCAAAGGATCCACCGTGGCCACACGCATAGGAGTTGCATAAGGAACCTCGGATCGTAAATATGATCCGCCAACATTGCCGGGTGTACCACTACCACCACCGCCTCCCCCACCTCCACAAGCAGACAATAAAAAAACTGTGGACGCGGCCATGGCCATGGCACTGCGTTTTAATATTTGCGTTTGTTTCACGGCCGATACCTATAATAGTTGATCATACTACTATTATAACAATCCAGTCTTTTTGAGTCAAACTACATGTGGTTTTAAAACAACAGAATTGTTAGGCTCGTTGTCCTGTTAACCAAGCATCGACACGGTCTTCGGCTTCTTCTTGACTCAAGGCTGGCACCATAATCTCTACTGGGCCGCCCATGGTATGATTCATAGTGTATGGAATTGGATTACCATTAAAAATGATTTCTTCCATTTCGCGGAATACCAAAAACTCTTGTAGGTTTTTAGCACGATTGATCAGTTGATCTGCTTGTTCTTTGGCGTTGGTCATCTTGGGGCAAAGTCCTGTTGTAGTTTAATATTGTCCATAAACTCTTTTTTAGTTCCTGGGTCCGTTTGAAAGCTACCACGCAATACTGTGGTCTGTGTCAGACTTGAGTGTGCCATAATACCGCGATTTTCACAACACCCGTGTGTGGCCTGTATGTACACACCAACGTTTTCCGACTCTGTGGCCCGCATTATTTCTCTTGCGATGTCGTTACATAATTCTTCTTGAAGTGTGCCACGACGAGCACACCACTGAGCGATCCTAGTATATTTAGACAGGCCAATAAGTTTATTAGCGGCGATGATTCCGATGTAAGCGACACCAGACACAGGCTGATGATGATGACTGCACATAGAACGCAGTTCGCTACGAACAACAAGCATACC
>Ga0114978_10001260_pt1 | contig 21380 bp, 7 predicted proteins | sample S_140212_EF_Meta_FD_87027 | JGI IMG/M metagenome (GOLD analysis project Ga0114978, IMG submission 87027) | Freshwater microbial communities from Lake Simoncouche, Canada to study carbon cycling - S_140212_EF_MetaG | ecosystem: Environmental > Aquatic > Freshwater > Lake | place: Lake...
GAGTTTGCATTGAGTTTGCATTGAGTTTGCATTGAGTTTGCATTGAGTTTGCATTGAGTTTGCATTGAGTTTGCATTGAGTTTGCATTGATTTGTTTGACGCCCTTAAAATATACAAAAAATATTTGTATATTTTTGTATAACTCCATGTTATAAGACCGCGCAATCAAAAATCATGTCTGCGATCACTGACGCGAATTTCACTTACTCCGTGGTTTCCACGGTCGGCCGAACGCTGGCAATCGTGGGCATCAACCCGTCAAACGCAACGTATTCAGCGAGCAACGCAAATTGGGGCGCGTTCCCAGCCATTCCGGCCGTGTATGCGGGATCCAACACCGCATACAACGGCAACGGCGTGCCGGCCAACGCATTCAAGGTGGCCGAAATCGGCGCAAACGCGTTTGACTCTCTAGCAGAATACAACGCATTTGCCGAGACAACCCTGACCGCCGCCTTTTTGCCGGCAAATTTGAAGCGCATTGGCGACCGCGCATTCGCCGGGATTAAGCTGAAGGGTTCGCTCACCATTCCCGCCACGCTGGACTCGGTGGGGTTCCAAGCGTTTCACGAGACGTTGGTGACCGACATTGTGATTGGGAGCTCCACGAATTCAACCATTGTCGCGCACTTGGCCAACTTGACGTCGGTCATCCAGCAAGAAATCAACGACCGCGGCGCGGCGGATGCCTCCCTGAATGCGTTGAAAGCGCCCATTGACAATGCGACATTCACGGGAACCGCCACCATTCCGACCGCCAGCATCGGGACCGCCACCATTGGCAGCGCTTCCATTGCCGCCGCAACCATCAACGTCGCCAACCTCGCGAGCGCGTCTTTTAGCGCGGTCAGTGTGATCGGGAATGCCGCATTCGGAGGCACGGTTGCGGCGACGGGAGAATGGAACTTCACGACTCAACCCCAATATAATTCGAACGCGCTGGCAACCGAACCCTTTTTGACTTCCACGATTGGAGCGATCAGCAACTTCACGTCATCCATGGAGACGCTGACCAGTTTGAAAACTGAAATGGGTCCGGACACCGCGTTTGCAACCAAACTTTTTAATTCGCACGTCTCCATTTCCGCCGCGCTTTCCACCGAAACGTCCCTTCGCAGCAGCGCGGTGTCGTCGCTGGCCAGCGCATTGAGCACGTCCGTGTCCTCGCTCGCGGTCGTGGATTCCGCGCTCCAAATCGCAATGCTGGCCGAACCCAGCACCCGCGTCGCCAACGCGTCTGACCTAACCAGCACATTAATCGCGTCCGTGTCGTCGCTCGTGGTCGTGGACTCCGCGCTTCAAAGCGGGCTGTTGTCCGAAACCGGCACCCGAGTTGCCAACCTGGCTGACCTGAACCGTGTCCTTGGCGAGGCAGTGACGTCCCTTGCGGCGGCGGATGCCGCGTTAAGCACGGCCGTTTCTACCGAAATCAGCACCCACCGGGTCGCGGTGGATGCGCTCACCGCGTTGAGGATCGCGTCTGTGGCCACGCTTGATACCGCCGACGCTGCGTTGAACGCCGCGCTTTCCACCGAAACCAGCCAGCGCGTTTTGGCATTGACGGCCATCGTCCCGCTGCAGTCGTCCGCGTTTGCGGCGACGGACTTCGCGCAGTCCACCGCACTGGCCGGCGAAGTCAGCACCCGCGCCAGCGCAATTGCATCGCTGTCGCAGTCAGTCACCAGCGCATCCGTCGCCGCGCACACGACAACCGCGCACTACTCCATTGCGCTGGTGACCGAAACGGCTGGACGCAGCGCGGCCATTTCGTCGCTGTCCAGCTCGGTCAGCGCATCCGTGTCCGCATTGGCATCCACCAACACGAGCTTGACCGCGGCATTGAGCGCGGAAGGGTCGTCGCGCAGCAGCGCGGTGTTGTTGGCAACCGACTTCATAAATGCAACCAACGTAGCGGCTGACGCCGCGAACGCAGCCGTTGATGTGCAACTCGTCGCGGAAACGAGCGTGCGAACCAGTCAGATTGCCTCCATTTCCTTGGCTGCCTCGGTCGCGGGGTCGTCCATTGCCGTCACAAATTCGGCAATTTTGGTCGGATTGGCGAATGAGGTGGCGGCACGTTCCGGCGCCATATCTGCCGCCATCGCGAATGTGCTGAACGGCGCGCCGTCCCGAATGAACACGCTGGAAAAAATCGCGACCGAGATTTCTGCCAACCCCAGTTTGACGATCACCAGCAGCACGATTGCCAAAGTGTCTGGGCTGACTGTCGCCGTGGCCAGCGAAACGAGTGCGCGCATTAGCGCGGTTGCGTCCTTGAGCAACACCGCCATTCCGTCCCTTTCGGCGGTGGACGCGGGTTTAATCAATGCCCTATCAACGGAGACAAGCAATCGCGGCACTGCGGTTGCATCGTTGATGAGCGCATTGAGCGATGAAACCACGGCATTTGCCGTCGCGGATGGCGCATTGAGCGGATCCTTGTCGCTTGAGACGATCCATCGCACCAGCACCCTTTTGTCGGTGAGCACGGCGGTCACATCCGTGGCCGCAACCCTGACTGCGACCGGCGCGACCCTTGGCGCAGCGCTTTCCACCGAAATTGCGAACCGGCAAATCGCAGTCACGTCAATTGCCGACGCAATGCAGCTGTCGGTTGCATCGCTGAACAGCACAAAAACCGCGCTCATCACGGCGCTGAGTGCCGAAGTTTTAAACCGCGGGGAATCGGTGGCGTCGGTGTCGGGGGAGGTCGCATCAACGTACGCATCGTTGCAAACGGCGGACAATGCGCTCAAAACCAACGTGGCGGCGCTGTCGTCTGCGCTGGCGTTGAAAGCCACCACCGCGTACTTGGATGGAAGAACGTCCGCGCTGCTGAACGGCGCCCCCGACAATTTGAACACGCTGGTTGAAATGGCGGCGGCGTTGGGCAATAATCCCAGTTTTGCGAGTTCCATCACGACCGCATTGTCCGTGCGGGCGGGTGTGGCCGACGCAACCGCCCTGTCCGTCGCGATTGCGTCCAAGGCAACGCTGACCGAATTAACAACGCTCGCAACGGCGGTGAGCAGCAAGGCGGCCAATGCGTCCATAAGCACCGCGAACACCAGTCTGGCTGCGATGAACAACACGGTGACCGCGTTTTCTTCAATCATCAGCACGCTGGCGGCAACGGGCGGCACCGTGAATGGAAGCGAAATTCAAGTGAGCGGCGTCACCATTCCGATTCTTGCCACGCGGATACAAGAATTGTATTACCATTTGGGTACCATCAATCCCAGCTGGGGGGCAATCAATCCCGACGGCACGATCAACTACAAGCTGAACCGCCTGGCCAACCCGACGCTTGTCAGCGGCACGCTCGCGTTTGAATACGACGCCGGCGGCGCGGTGAATAAAGTGAAGCACGCGATCACCGTGCAGTTTGACAGCGCGCAAAAGAGCGTGACCGTGACGGGCGGGGTGGGCACCCCCACAACCACCGTGAACAACATGGTTCTGGACGCCAGCAACCGATATGCGTTCCGCATTGACTACGCCGGCAGCCTGAGTTACTATCAGGCCAACAAAACCGCGGTCAGCATTGTCGCGCTGGAGACGCCGTACAAACTGGCTCCATCCGCGCCCACGGTCACGGCGCCGGCACTGGATGCCGCAAATTTCGTGTTTGCCGCGCCCACAATCGTGGCAAATTCCAAAACGGTGAGTAAATCGGGCAGCACGTACACTTACACCGCGACATTCACTAATGCCGGCAACGCGGTCATGGAAGTTTTGAATGCGGCGAACGACACGGTTGCAGCGGTGCAGCCCACGATTAACGCGCCATACGCGTACACGTACGACTCCAGTAAGATTGGGTCTGCCATTTTTAAAATAAGGGTCAATAACACGGCGTCCATGATGGCCAGCCCGTATCTAGTAATAAATGGCGACGACATTCCGCCGGTCATAAGCAATTTCACGCTTGGCGCGAGGGCCATTGGTGCAATCGTTTTGCCCCAGCCCACGACCACCGCGCCAGTCACATACACCGCCAACACGTACAACCCGGTCGGGCAAAGACTGTTGTTTAATAATGCCACCGTTACTGTTGGCTCTAGCACGTATCAAAAACATAGCACGGTGAACATTTCTCCGGATGGAACCAAGATTGTAATTGGAGGAATCGGCGGAAACAGTTATGGAATTGTTAGAGTGTATTCATTGGACAGCAGCACAAACACGTGGACTCAAATTGGAGGTGATATCCTGGGAGACACATTTAATGGATATGCGGGAGGGAGAGACGGTAAAGTGCTAGGGTTCAACGTCATTTCCATGTCCGCAGATGCAACCCTGGTGGTGACAGCTGAAAGCGGGCTAGAGGATCCGTATTATGCAATCCAAAGATTGAATATTTTCAAATATGATCCGTCCAAAAATAGCGCACAATCCAATTCCGCTCTCCCAAATTTCGGCCCTGCAAGATGGTCGCGAATTTCAACATTGTCAACAACTGGTCAATTCATGCCACCTCCACAAGTCGCTCTTTCGGCTGATGGAAAAACAATGGCGGTATTGAGGAATACTAATCTCATCGTGTATAATTCCACAAATGGCGGCGTGACGTGGACCCAGATGGGATCAACTTTATCCGCGCAGTATCTACGTTCAGTTCACATTTCTGCGAATGGGTTGCAAGTTTTGGTCGCGACAGACGCGGTTAACATTACTCCTGGTGCATTAATTGTGTATGAATGGAATGGCAACAATTGGACTTCCACCACTATCCGAGATGTTTCTAATGGTAACTTTGAAATGGCCATGTCATCTGACGGAAAAGTGGTGGTGTCGGTTGCACATGGCGCTGATGTCTCCTTAATTACAAGATCGCATAAAACCGAGTCGGGTGCCTGGATAAATAACGCCTACCAATTTTCACAAATGTATCGGACATATTATCTTAATCTTTCTGCAGATGGGTCTGTGTTGTTGATATGTCGCGAGAGGTTCAATTTTGACAGTTCGGGTGATATTGAGATTTATCGCTGGAATGGAACAGAATATGTGGCCGTCATTGCGAATCGCAGCCTCACCAACAGAGGAGTTACTTACAGTTTTAATGCAATGCTAACCGCAGATGGAACTAGATTCATAGTGGGTCACGGGGTTGCAAATGCGGACGTGTATGACCTTGCCGCAAGTAGTAAATTCGGTTTCTCCACTTCCAATTCCGCCGTTGTGGAAGTGTACGGCAACCTCGCGCTGCTCAAAACGACCGGAAGCAGCACAATCACCGCAACTCAAATCACCGCCGCAGGAAATGCAACCATTGCCTCGGAGTTGACGGTTGTGAACACGGGCATTGTTTCAAGCGGCACGCTGACCCTAAAAACCAGCTTTGGGGGGTATGGCACTGGTAATGATGGGTTTTATCTGCCAACGGGGGTTGCAATTGACGCATCCGGAAACATGGTGATTGTGGACATGCTGAATGCTCGCGTGAAGGTGCATTCCACCACAAATAACCAATTTTTATCACAGTTTGGAACAAACGGGAGTGGCGACGGACAATTTGGACAAGGGTCAAGAGGGGTTGCAACATTCATGAATGGAAACATTGTTGTGGCTGACACGGCGAACAATCGCGTGCAAGTTTTCAGCAAAACCGGCGTGTTCATTCGCAAGTTTGGCTCGGTGGGCAGCGGCGACAGTCAGTTTAGTAACCCCCGCGGAATTGCCGTGGATCATCGGAACAACAACATCATTGTGGCGGACATGGGCAACAATCGCATTCAAGTTTTCAGTGAAACGGGAACATTCATTCGCGCGTTTGGCTCATTTGGCACGGTCAACGGCCAGTTCCGAAACCCATCCGACGTTGCAACGGACATGAATGGAACCATTTACGTTGCAGACTCAACCAACAATCGCATACAAGTTTTTAGCGAAATGGGAGTATTCATTCGCACGTTTGGTTCACTCGGCACGGGCAACGGACAATTCAATCGTCCCTACTCAATTGCAACGGACGCAGTCGGCAAACTCATCGTGGTTGATGCCAACAACAATCGCATTCAGGTTTTTCAAAATGATGGAGCATATGTGACTGGATTCAGTAGTGGACTGGACCAACCCGAGTATGTTGCAGTGAATGCGTCTGGATCCATCGTGCTCGCCAATCCCAATTCAATATTCATCATTGGATAAATGCAATTACGTGCAGTTTAGGGTGTAACGGTTCAATGTGATTTTTTATAGTTAAAAATAATTATAAAAATTAAATATATGCGTTCAATCCCAGCAACCATGTTGATATCAAAATACCGAAGCAACCCGCACGTCTTGCGCGACACGAACCAATCGCTGACGATACAGCGCAAGGCGTTTGCAAATAGCGCTCTATCTCGCCACATTGCCAGCGTGAGCGCCTACATCACGTCCGACCGGCTCGTTCTGGAGGACATGTGTTTGGCGGCCATCAACACGAACGCGACCATCAACGTGTTGGAAGAAAACGGGTGGGATCACCGGTGCTGCACGTCCCGGAACTTGACCCCCGCGAACACGTTCACCGAAGGCCGAGGCATTCCCGCCACCAGAACCATTTCCAAAGTGCAAAGTTTAGGCAGTTCCTTGCCCAAAACAATCGCGCAACTCATGACTCAGCGCGCCACATTGACAAACGCGATCAATGCGCTTCCTGCGCGCGATTACACCGGGCACATTGTGTTGTCCGACGCCGCCAAAACGACAAATGTGACAACCGGCAAAAAATTCATGGGCGCCAACGCGTTTGCGGGTTGCTCCCGTTTGGCCTCGGCGCGCATGTCTAGCGACAACGCGTGGAACGCGTTTTATTCAACCGGGTGTTTCAAATCGTGCGCGGCGCTGACCACCGTCAGCACGGTGACCAATTCCAATTCGGGCATGTCGCTCAACGTGGCCGCCACCCCTCTTCCGGCGGGAACCATGACCGCGGTGGTCGGATCCGCCGCCGTGACCGGAAGTTCCACGTCATTCGCGGCGCTCCTTCCCGGGCAAATGGTATACAGTTCAACCGGCAAATACATTGGAACCGTCAAAACCGTGCAAAGTAGCACGCAGCTCACGTTGGTGCTTCCCTCCGTTTTGACGCATTCGGGCACGTTCCGCGTTGCAACCGAGGCCATGATTGCGGCGCACATCACCGCCATTGGCCAAGAAGCCCTGCGCGGAACCAATGCGCGGGTCGTGTCGTTTGAATCCCATCTGGCTCCCGCCGTTGCGGCGTCCAACAGCAAATTGGCGTCCATCGGAACGAACGCATTCACGGAGTGCGCAAATTTGACCACCGTGCATTTTTCGGTGAAACAAAGCGCCGCATTGGCGAAAATCGGAACAAGCACCGACCTCATCATTCCCGCGACCGCCAAACTCAACGTGATAACCTCCGACGGTTGGTCTCAATCGCAATTGGGGACCCTGTTCAATGTAAATGTGAACACGCAGCTCACTTCCACCACGAAATTCACATACATTGCCAGACTGGACCCAACGGTGTTGGACGCAGCCGCCCAACCCATGCGCATTGCAACGATCACCGGGCTTGCAATGCACGACGCCCCCATCAATTTGCAGAATTTGGTAATACCCGAATCCATTGTGCACAGCGATGGAAACTCGTATCAAGTGTACGACATCCGATACCCGTACATTGATCAAACCGAACCCATTGTTGGGCAAACGACCCGCGTGTATGGTGCATTTAGCAAATCCAATCCGGTGTTCGGGTTGGCTGGTGCAACGGGTGGTTTGAGCGGAACGCTGACCCTCCCAAAAACATTAAGGACGATTCACACGCGCGCATTCAACGCTCAACTCGAATTGAGCGGAGATTTGACAATTGCGTGCCCATTGCTAACATCCATTGGATCCAACTGCCTTTCATATTCATATGCAAGTGGAAGATACTTGACGATCCTGAATTCGCCGGCAGTCGCCCTTACCATTGGAACGGATGCTTACCGAGGCGCCAGTTTCACTAAAATCACCATAAGTAAAATGAGTCCGGCCGAATTGATCACATATGCATTTTAATCACATATTTGCAGTGCGCGAATGCGAACCACGCAATCCATTTGATCGTGTCAATCATTGTCATTATGACATGAAGACATTGATACGATCTTAAGGGGAAAATGCACCCCCCCATTAATTGTAAATATTTTTACAAAATATAATATTTATTGATTTTATAACCCACAAACTACACAAATGGCCAACAACACTGTCACGCTGGACATTACAGCAACCACAATTCAGCAGGGGGCGTTTAGTCAATTATCGGCGAGTGTGACAGGCCCAATTGATCTTGTGATCAACATCAGCGGAACAATTGTCATTGAAGCTGGAGCATTTCAGCAGTTATTGCCAACAACCGGGTTCACAATCATCTCGGCAACCGTTAATTTTGTGGAAGTTAATGGAACCCCTGTCGTCGTGACATTGGGCGCAGATGCATTTGCCAATTTGCCAATTCAGTCACTCGTTTTGCCGGCAGAAATCACGCTTCAGGCAAACGCATTGCGTTCTTTGCAAGATTTGCGCGTGCTTGACCTAAGCGCAGTCACAACCGACATGGTGACAAATTCATTGAATTTGACCAGAACCAGCTCAGAGCCGCTCGTTATGTCAATGCCTTCATCAAACCAAGTTTCATATGAACAGGGATCAATCGTTATCCCTCCCACGGCCGTTGGCAAGACAACCACCTTGGTATTCAATGGTTCGGTTGCCCCCGCAAACGCATTCACATTGAACACCGCGGTGACTGCCGCGATTCAGGTTTCGATCAACCCCAATACGGACTCGACGCAACTCCAGGAAAACATTGCGAGCATTGTGCAGGCATTGACCGTGACCCCGGCCATTGGTGATCCGTTGGTACCAACCACTGCCTCATACACTCAAGTGCAGAACGTAATTCAGAATCCCGCCCAAACTGTAACCATTACGCCCGGCGCATCCTTTGTGTCCGTCACTCAATTTTCGGGTGACTATTTTGACAATTGTGTCATTGCTCCCAAAGATGCAACTAATGCAAATAAAATTAACCAGTGCGCGGTCATTGGATTGACGGCGGATGCAATCAAAAACAATGTGCAAACCCTTCGCATTCCAGATGTTGTAACATTGACAAATGCCGGTGTGAACACTTCGTACAGTGTGATCAATCTTGCTTCAAGAATGACACTCCCCAATCATGACCAACCATTTTACATATTGGACAACTACCATGATCCGTCCGATGCCGATCTTGCCAACATAGACGTTCCACTCGTCGCCGTTTTTTCAAGGGCCAATGCCACCGCCGCTGGATTTAAACCGGCTCTCGTGTGCAATGGAATAATTAGCAATAAAAATGGAGCGATAACTGTGTCTGGTTCTAGAGGAGCAGGAACGAACAATCATTGCCGTGGGCACAGTGCGACTCTATCTACTAATGCAACCGATTTGCATCTCAATGCAACCACGGGTTCTCAGCCTATTTTGTTGTTTGATGCGGGCGCATTGGAAACCGCGGCTCACATTGCGAGCATAACATTCCCCACTGCCACCACGTTTGTTGTGCAGTTCAACCAGGTTGAAGCGTTCGGTTGTTTTGAGAAGTATGCTCCAGCAGTTGCAAATGCTTCCATGGTGGTGGATTTCACCAATGTCGCCCGCGCATCCGGCGCAGCGTCGAACTCGTTTTCGGCCCATGTTGCGAGCCTCGTTGCCAACAACAATGTCCTAACCACTTTATTGACTCAGATTAAAGCCGAGCAGCTTCCCGCAATAACTTTGGCCAATCCGTTTCCTACGGCGGTTAGCATTTCACCCGAGCTCACGGCGCTCAGCAAAAGCGACTTTCATTCGGTATTGTCTGCTTGGAAGATTTTGCGCACCAAGCACAATACCCCTATAACTGGCTACAAAGCGTATCTCGCGAATATCAGCGACTATGTTGCCGATGTGATTGGGAAAACGGAGGCTACCCCCATTGTTAAAGCGAAATTCGTTGCGTATGCCCCTCAGCTTAATGGAGCAATTCAATTGGTGTCGGCCCAGTTGACGGATGCCGGTGCCGCCAACTGTCCATTTTATGTAGCTGCGATTCGTCCTTACTTTGGGACGAGATTCAGCATTGGCATGCAGGCGTTTAATAACTGTCAATTGCTTGATCACGTTGTCAATTTTAATTTATTGGGAAACATTAGCAAAATAAATGATGACACATTTAATTCCTGCACCGTGCTTAAATCACCGGCCAACATTCCGATTAATGTTAGTTCAATCGGTCTCAGGGCATACCAGAATTGCATTGCCATTCCAAGCATTGACATCCAAGATGCATTGGCCCTTCGCATCATTGGCGAATCTGCATTTGAAGGATGTATGGTCATGGAGGGCAATTTGTCATTTTCATCGGCGATTGGATATTCTGACAGCGTGGAAGTGATTGGAGATAAGGCATTCATGGGTTGTCTGAAATTGACCGATCATTTGTATTTTCCACCAACCCTGAAATCGCTCGGAGTTTCGGCATTTGATGGATGCATTGGCTTGAACGGAACCATCGTGTTTCCAAGAAATGACAGTTTCACCGTCATTCCCGACAGGGCATTTGCCGAGTGCGCTGGAATCACGGGAATTTCAACCAACACTGGCAACGGATCCAGTTTGGAGTACATGGTAAATGGTTCGGGACGAATTCCGAATGGGCTCATCATTCCAGTCCAAGTCACTCGCATCGGAAAAGAAGCATTTTTGAACTGTTCTAAATTTGCACTTGAACTGAATCTTAATACAACCCCGAACCCGCTCCCCGCCGCTATAACTCCCAGATTGCAATTGAACATTCAAGCAATTGGAAATGCCGCGTTCAATGGGTGCGCCGCATTCACTTCGCTGGTTTTGCCAACATCGTCCCTATACACCGTCGTTGCGAAGGAGTGCTTCAAAGGCTGCACCGGTGTCCAGGCATTGACAATCCCGTCCAACGTGAAACTCATCCAGGATGGTGCATTTTTCGGCTGCAATAAAATCGCAAATGTGCCCAAGTTTGACAATATTACTACCATTGGAAACGAGGCATTTCGCGGATGCGCCGGCATGATCGGTCCATTGGTCCTTGGCACCAATTTGAACATATTGGGAGATCGTGCGTTCTTTGATTGCAAGTTTCTGACTTCGGCCACATTTTTGGGCTCCCCTCCTCCGGGGTTGAGTGCATCCAGCCTGATTTTTGGTCTTACTGCTGCGTCGCCCACAACGTTTCATGTCAATGTTTTCACTGAAAATGCATGGAATGAAGCGTCTATCGGTTCAATTAATGCCATGTTTCGTGCAAGCGCCACCAACAACACCGTATCTGTGGTCAACATGGCATTCATTGAGTTCAACACTTATCTTCCGTCGCCCATGTCCAGAGATCTCACAATCAGCAATTTTAAATCGTTCAACGTGTATGCCAACACGGGCGTTGCTGGTGCCAATCAGAAACTGACTGCTCCGACCGATGGATTTTCATGGAACGATGTCTACATTCCAGGAACCTTGAAGGGCACCGATTTGAACAATGCCCAATCCAACTCCAACAATAATCTGGTTGCCACACTGCAAAGCCAAGTGGCATCATTGATCACCCCCAAGGCGGACGCGGTGCAAACCCGATCGGTTGACCTGTTGTTTAGCGCGAACGAGGCGTTGAGAGAATTTGACGGACGAAACATGGCGGTCGCCACTGACAACGAGGGTGCCCCCCTCACGCTGGAAGTGCTTGCCAACGCTGGTGCAGCCCGCGCAACCGCAGGGTACGGGGTCTACACCAATGTCAATACAAAGGATTATTTGTATTATTCCGCTGAAGACAATCAGCCATCCACATTGGTTCAATCCACCAACAACACCAATGTCAGTTTTTTCGTCAAAGCCAACACAACGGATAATGACTTTAACACTAAGTATGCGAACAAACTCATTTCAGTTGGATCCGACGGAGAAATTTTTGTTTCCACCGTTCTGCCAATTGGATACGATGTGCCCACCGGTGTCGAACGCAGCGCGATTCTGCCAAAGACGTCTGAGATAAATAAGATGTACACTGTTTTTAAATCAGGCGATGCTAGCGTGAAGGATAAGTTGTATTTTAAGGCAATCGTTGCACCCGCTGGCGCCTACTGGATTTCAAAATTAACTGGAGAATTAAATGGAGCCGAACTCGCCAATGCCGTCATTCATGTTGACCAAGACGGTTTCATTGATGTGCCAGTAAGACAGCTGAAGAACAATTTTAAAATCATTTCCAAGTTGGGAATCAGTCATATGATCGCCCCGGGGTATTGGGTTGACATCGCATCAAAACCCGACGCAAACACCAACCGCACATTGATGTACTCCAAGAACAACAATGACAGTGCCGTCGCTGCCCCGGGTTATTATCTCATTCTGTCTGCTGATACTGCTGCTCCTCCGAATGAAAAATTAAACCTCAGCAATACCATGATCCTTGTGCTTCCCAATGGCGGAGTGTCCACTGGATCGTTTGGCGCACTGGGTTCAATCAACGCATTGAACCAATATGCGTCGGCCGTTGCGCTTCAATCCATTCCGCTTTACAATGATAACGTCGCGGTCAGTCATTTCAGTCATTACATGGACTCCATTTTGCCGTTGAATCACAATAATTATAGGGATGCTATGACCGAGTTTGATGCCAAGTTTGATTCTTTTATAACTCAGGCTGCTGATCTGAACACTCAGGTTACAACGACCAGCATGAAAAATGCCATTTCATCAATCCCCACCCATGGATCCGAATTTGTAACTTCCGTTGTCAATTTGAATACAGCGGTTGGTGTTGCAAATGGCGTGATTAATGGCGCGAACACTGAAGTGACATCCTATTATAACCAAGTGGATGATCTGAAGACTGCCATCGCAGGAACCGGTCTCAACTCACTTAAGACAATTCAGACCAACACAATGACCAGCATCACCGCATTTCAGCGCAGTTGCACTTTCAATTCGTCCCCAACTGCCACAGACCACGACAAAGCTTACATAACCGCTCAAATAAATACATTTGTCAAAGAAATATTAACGAAACAACATGCACAGGCGGCAGATTCAGCTGGATTTGAGGATAACGTAATTAACCCTGTAAAGGTAACCTCGTTTTTTGTGGTCTCTCCCACGAATGTTTCGCCGGCTCCACAAAAACTATACGCTGATCTTAGCATTCAACAACAAATCCTATTTGATTTTACCGTGTCATTCATACGACAGTGGTTAGATAAGGGCAATGACTGGGCGGGATTGCCAGATACTTCCGACACCCGTTTGACTTGGGCGACCGCTAACATCCTTGTCGGATTTAATGGTCCAAATCCAAATCAAGACATTTACCAGCAATTTCTAACCAACAATGTGGTTCCGTCATTGAACCATGTCAGAAGTTCTGTTACGGCATATGAAGGTGCTAGTTCTAATCCTGCTGCACGTTCGGCTTATCAAACTGCCGTCTTGGTTAAGGTAAATGATGTCACCGCCGCCGCCAATTTCACCGTGGATAATCAATACAACATGAATCCCCCAGCTCTTGCAATGGGTAATGGAAAATTAGGTTTAAATAATAATACCAATCCTTTAGCCACGAAAATATACATTTCACGCAATGACAACAATACGCCCGCGCCCGTGGAATTCAACCGATTTGCCGACAGGATCGCATTGAGCAATGGGTCAATCTTCAAAATAAAATCAGTGAAAACAGATGCGATTTGCCACACATTGGAGGTGACATTTGTTAATGGTTCTGAAACTACGAGTTTAATTAATGAGGCGGCAATAACGTTTTACACGTATCAAGCCGTGTCGTCGTATGCGTTCCAAAAACTAGACGCGATGAATTTGGCCGTCCGGGCTCAATATTATCAGAACTACGCTGGTGTAAGTGGCATTAAGGCTCAGATTGTCTCCCTTAAAAACTCGTTGTTGAATCAAACGAGGGTCGTGTCGTCCAAATTATCCCTAATGAGTGTCAGTGTGGCAAATTTGCAACAACAGATCAACTTGGTTAATGAAGCGGAAAACAAATTGACAGCTCACTTGCAATCGCAATCTGGAAACGGAACCACTGCATTGGATTTGGCGGGTGCACAAATGTTATCACGTGAATTAGAATTGTTTGGGTTCGCTTTGACAAACCAAGCCGCCAACGCAGCCATTCCATCAGTTGCTACACTTCCAACCTATGAAAGCAGTTGGTTCAACCAACGCGTTGCCGCATTCTGGGCTGACAGCATAAAAGTGGATAATGCTTTGAAACCAACTGTTTTCAATAGAACCGCTGCATACACTATTGCCAATGAAACCTTTAAGGTCGCACGATATGACAGACAATCCGCTGCAATTGATTTGTATATTGCAACTACACTACCTGGCAATACCATAACGTCTCCCATTCCCACCCAATTTGCAAGCGAGCAAGCTAGAACCATGATGCAGACAATGCCGGCATACATTACTACAACTAAAGAGAATCTTGCCCTATTGATTTCTACTAAAGTGGTCAACTATGTCAAGGCTCGCGACGATTTCGTTCGTAATGCAGCCAATAAGGCAACTAAACTCGCCGAATATGTACAAATGAAGACGGTTGAATTCACTAAAACAATGAATGATGAAAATTACACCTATGGCAAGGCGGCGTACAATAGATATCTGAGCGTTATTGATTTGGCGATTTCAACTGCATACTATGCCAGTGCCATTGAAAACCAGACCAATGAGTTTAACACTCGCATGCAACAATGGTATACGGCCAGCAATAGATCCGCAATATTTGATCAGCAGATTAAACCATTGTTGTTTGAGTTTGTATACACCACCAATACCACGGTTTATTCCGTTTTCCCATTAAAGGTTGGGACTGAAAATATCGCATGGTTTGGCGCACCCATCGTCATGCTGGTTGATGTTAAAAAAGATGGTTTCTTGTACACAATTATCAAAAATAGTTGGCAATTTGTCAAAGATGCATATGACTCCGCCATGGGCATTCCATTCAGTGTGTACAACGTTAATGTTAATGGCGATAATCTTACGGTTCCGTCCCAGGCACTTGCTGAACGAATCCCCCAAGTTGACCTTCCCACTCCCCCCACTCTTATAGCGTTTAGCACCGGTATGGCCAATGCTATCAATGCGGAAAATATGGCGGCCGGCAATAATCTGGCGGAGGCCAGAAATGTGGTGTCATCGGTTTCGTCGTTGGAATACAGCGTTGTTAGCATCGGATATGACTCTTTGGCAAAGGCAGAGGCGACATCATTAGGATTAAATGTGCTTGGGTTTAACATTGCAACTGATCTTAATTTCCAAATCGAAAATAATGTTGACAACATCAACGCCTTCCGTTACAAATTTACTCTGGGTGGCGCGTGGTATCATGGATATCAGCAATCGTCCAATTTGATTAATGCTTGGTTGAAGTTATCTCCCGCACAAAATGCGGTGGTGTTCTATGCTGGCACTGGCGCGATTATTCCCTCCGCCAATTTGCACCCCAGTAGTCAAACAAGCCTCACCACTTTGTGCGATGATGCGGCATACGTCATGATAATTGAAGCCATTGCCGGATCAACCACAAAATCGGTGGCTCTCTATACGTATGACGTGATGGGATTGAATTCGGGCAATCTGGTTGCCGTCGGAAAATTGGTACCTGCCGCTGCTCCCAATGCTGCTCCTGTGTCAACTCTTTACTCGGCCAACGGCGCATTTCAAAAGAGTTCCACCAATTCAAATATCAACCTCATCGGCGATTTGATCCTTCCATCTAGCGTCAAAACCATCGGCATCAACGCATTTGCCAAGTCGTCTAAGATCAAATCATTAACGTTTGGTGCTGGAGATGCGGGCTCATTGTCAATTGGTTCAAACGCGTTTCAAGAGTGCACTGAGCTGTCCGCGCTCAATCTAGGTTCAACCGTTGGTTCAATCGGCCCTAGCGCCTTTTTGAAATGCTCGGGCGCGAACTCCCTTGCACTACCTACATCCAACTTATCGGTTGTAAATCATTGGGCATTCCTTGGATGCAGCAATCTGGGCAAAACTGGAACTTTGGTGTTGCCCGCAACCTTGCAACAAATCAACGTGCAGGCATTTGCAGGGTGCCCCTTTTTGAAGTGCCCGCAGTTGAACGGGGGGGGATCCAATTACATCCCGCAGACCTTGCAGAAACTCGGCGTGGGCGCATTCTTGGGTTGCACGGGTCTCACCGGCGCCCTTGATTTTAACAACGTGAACAATGCCGGCTCATACGTGAGCAGCATTTCGTTCATTGGCAGTGCCGCGTTCATGGGTTGCACTGGCTTGAACGGCGAAGTGAATTTGCCCATCAACACTAATTACACGAATGTGTTGCCTTACGTGTTTTCTTCTGCGGATGCTCCCATTTATAAAATCAGCGGCGATCCCATGACTTTTAACCCGGCTGCACCAATTGCACCAATGGAATTGACCGGTGCGGTTAACATTGCAAACACTAAAATCACTTCCATTGAAACCCGCGCATTTCACAAGTGTTCTGCGTTGAGTGGCCTCACGCTTTCAAACCTCGTCACAAAGGTGGGAGTTCAATCCTTCCTGAATTGCAGCGGCTTGAGCGGCGTTCTGAATATTCCGGCATCGGTGCTCAACGTGCACACTGAAGCATTCATGGGTTGCTCAAAATTGAACGGGTTGAACATTGTCTCCGCCACGGTTTCGGCAGATGACGCCGGATCCGGAACATCGCTGGGCATTAGATGCTTCAAGAACTGCAGTTCATTGGTCGGAAGCAATGCGACGTCGGGACTCGTCATTCCAAACAATGTGATTAAAATTGAGGACAACGCGTTTGAAGGATGCGCAAGCATTGAGGCATTGACCGTGGGTTCCGGATTCACCAAGGCTGGATCATTCGGCGCGAATCTATTCAGCGGATGCATTAAACTCGCCCGCGTGGTTTTGGCGTTCTCGTTTTTGTCTAGAGATGTTGCGGGACAATCTGTTATTAAAAATGCAACTGGCGATACTCTAAATGCCAGTTTCACTGGGTGCACGGCTCTCGGCGTCGTGCCTGGCCTCGCCACCACTGGAACTGTGCAAATTCAAAGTGGTGCAACCGGATGGACGGCCGGACGTGCCGCTTTCTTCAACCAACTCACCATTGTGGTCAACAACAAGAACATCACGTTTTACTTGAAGGAATTCAACAAGAACATCAGCGTGGTGGATCCATCCAAGGACGCCGTGCAACTGGAAGCACTACCCATCACCGATGCCCAAGCGATTGTTTACATCAAAGCATCGGACATGCGAAAGGTGTTCCAAGTTTCAACCGACTCTTACGTGACGCCCGGGCAAGACGGTGCAAACTCCGACACTGGAAAACTCTTCTTCGTGCGACCCGACCTGTTCCCCCAATATCTCAACGTGGCAAACGCGTTGGTGGTGCAAGGCGGCATTGAATCTTACAATTCTAAGCCTTACGAGCAGTTGGTCAAGGATGATGTCATGCGTTACTATGCCACATCGCTCTTCAACTCCGCCGACTGGGTCACTCTGTTTTCCAATGATGTTGAAATGATGGAGAACATGGTGGCGTCGTCGGGATTGATGCCGATTGTTCCCAACGGAGACACCGAAGCCGGAAAAAATCTCATCAACGAGGGCGTGCTTAACAAGATCATGGCCGAACTGAACAGGATAGCATACAATAAACCTGCTGGCCCAATTGTTCCCATTGTTCCCGGCTCCACCGTCAATTTGGTGGCGTCCCGTCATCCCGCGGCCTCAACCACCAAATGGTCGGCTCTGCCCGACACGATCACTCCCGAAAATGGCAACATTGGCCTGAAATTGTTCAATCTCATCAACCGCAATGATCCGGGCCGTATCACTTCCATGGTTTTGAACGGTTCCACTCCCAGCGAGTTGCCATTTTTGCCAGGAGACCAGTTCGTGTTCGTGTTCACATTGAACGACAACGAGGTTCAATTGTCTGCCGAACTTCCAAAGGTGACTGTCAAGCAACGCACCTACATGATCCGGCTCGCGCTCACGAATGACTTCGTCGCTGGATCCTCGTCATTTGCCGATCACACCGCTGCGCTGTATTCCCCCTCCCCCGTTAATCTCAACGTGCTGCCCGTGAGCGGAGCGTATACCGCCGACCACATGTATTCCAACTACGATCTGTATGTGGCCACCAAGCCGTCTCTTCTCAACCAAACAGACGTTTCGGTGTACAGCAAGATCACCAAGAACACATACGAACCGGTTCCCATGCCTTTCAGCCTGTTGCCATTCACCGGTTGGTATTACAACTACCAGCACAGCACTCAAGCTCTCAAATTGGACTTCACGCCACCGGACAATTCCAGCGTCAATTATTCATATTCTGACATGAGATACTTGTCGGCGTACATTTACTTCCCCGACGCATGGTCTTCCCAGACGGCTTTGCCCAACCCCACCAACTTCCCGCAATGGGCGGTGACATTCAAAAATACGGAGGATACAATCACCCTTTACTACAAGGCGGAATGCTTGCCCAAAGGAGGACCCACCAACGTCGCTGTCAACTTCTTGGGTCAGCCGGTGGCATTTGACTACACCAACACGCACGTGCAGTTGATTTGCCCGTTTGACACCATGCCCGATAACTTGGCCACATTGCTTGCAGGGAAACTCGCCGATGGCATCACCTCAGGAACTGCCAACGTCATAACAGGAACCTATATCTACAGACAAAAATCTGTGGCAGAAACTGTGAGCGGGTTGCGCAAACCCACCAGCAACACGGGCCCATTCACTTATCCTCCCATTGCTCGCGGCTATCAGGGCATCAATATGGCTGCGGCTCAGGCTCAGGACATTACAGCCCTCAAGACTATGGCCGGATATCAGTTGGACTCCATCACCCTGGACATCAACATGACCAACAACGACGGATTTGTTCCCTCCATCATCGTGAAGTCGGTTGAAGTGGTTGCAAAGAAATACGAAGCATACTACTTGGCCCCACTTGACCCGAACTAAACCGGATAGGTAACACATTAGTAGGTATTACAACCACATGGTTCCGCGCATTAAAAAAATGATTTAATCGTTTCATTGCGATTAAATGATTTGTCATTTGCAGATCCCCCACCCCCCAATTAATCCACTTCTTCCATGGTCTGGGTCTGGGTCTGGGTCTGGTCTTGCTGGGTCGGCGGGTGCGTGAGTGTCGACAACCCGCGATCCGACTGATCCGGATTGAGCACCACGTTTTCCGCATTGAACAACTGGTTGCGAATGTCGCTCACATTGACAACGCCATCGCCGTCATCGCGATCCACCGCAAAATCGGTTCCGGTGGTTTGCGACACGCCCACCAGCTCGCCCTGCTCGTTTAGCGTCTGCGTCAGCTTGTTGCCGCTCTTCGCCGCCAGCGCCTTGTTCTCGTCAATCGCCTTCTGCTTGGCCTCCTTCACGCGCTTGTCAAACTCCGACTTCGCCTGCTCCTCGTTCTTCTTCTTGTCGCTCATCAGCTGGTTCAGCGTGTCCTCCATGTACTCCACGCGCCCCGTCTTGTACGCCTCGGGATGAAATGGGACCCACAGCCCCACGGGTCCCACAAACACGTCGTGATGGGGGTCCACCTCGCGCAGCATCTTGCAGCGCAGCTCGGCCTCCTTCTGCGAGGGGAACACGCCGCGCACCTTCAGACCGCGCACCGACGTCTGGAACTCGTGCTGGGCACCAAACTCCTCGTCCAGCCGCTCCTCGTGCTGATCCAGGAACGACTTGTAGTCGTCCACAATGTCGGTCTTGGCAATGAGCTCCTTCTCGGACTCCTTGAACTGCTGGAAGTCCTCGGTCAGCTTGTCAAACTTGACGCCGTACTTGTAGGACACGAAGCTGAGAAACTGCAGGAACTTGTCGGTGGATTTGTGGATGTCCCAGTGCTGCACGAACGCTTGGAAAAAGAAGTGCTCGCGCTGCTTGATGATGTGCTCCGGAGAAATGAACGACAGGCACGCGAACTTTTGACCCGCAATGGGCTTGTCCTCGTCCAGCAAGTCCACGTATTTAGGGTTAACGGTGCCGTCGGGCAACTTCTGCAGGGTGACGCCATTGGGCGGATGGGGGGGTGATTGGTCGGTCATTGGTTGTGGTTTATTTGTGTGCAACGTGTTTAATATTTCGGGTTTGATTTTAAGCCCATTTTTGAACAATTGTATTAATCAACGAATGCAATCATCCATATAATGCAATCATCCATAATGCAATCATCCATAATGCAATCATCCATAATGCAATCATACATAATGCAATCATCCATAATGCAATCATCCATGTATTAATTAACAATAATAAGTATTTTTTTTCTTGTTGCATTATATAATCAAATCATACAAACAAAATGATCGGCGGTGTTCTGGATTTAGGCGAGTTGGTCAAACGCGCCATTAAGTATTTGGTGGAAGGTGCGCTGGTCGCCCTTGCCGCTTACTCCATCCCCCAGCGCAAGCTGAACCTGGATGAGATCGGTCTCATTGCCCTGGTTGCTGCGGCCACCTTTAGCATTCTGGACACCTACGTGCCCACTTTGGCCGTGTCCGCCCGCAGCGGTGCTGGCTTCGGTATCGGCGCCAACCTCGTCGGCTTCCCCGGCAACGTGCTCAAGGTTTAAGACGCATTAAGCGTTTCAACAAGTAGAATAAGAGAGAAATTGCATTAATATATTATTATATAATGCAATTTTATAACAAATTAATTGCATTAATTATTCCATATTTTTCAGATGAATGCGTCTCACCGTTATCAAGAACGTGAAAGGCTCATCAATAAGTATGAGGCTTCAACCGGATTTTACACAAATGAAAACTATTGTGAACGCATGAAAGCACACATTAACAAAATGAAGGTGCTAGCAGGCGACCACCTTGACGACATTCAAACTTACATTGATCTAATGAAAACCAATAGTTGCAATAACATCCCATCGGGCGGTTCTCGTCGTCGTGCCAGTAAGCACTCCAAGAAATCCAAGAAATCCAAGAAGTCCAAGAAGACGAAGTCTAGGAGGCACTAGAATCATGCAATAATTAGGCATCGACGCCAAATATATTTTATAATGTATTGTTATAACCAAACTACATTATGCCGAATTTTAATGAGAATGAGAAGAGCGATGACCCAGCCCCAAAAACCAAAGGGTTTGATACTTCAAATTCAACAACAGTGGAGCATCCTCCTCGTAAGGGGGGGGGGGGGGGCGACGGCAAACCAAAAACTCCAGAAAGTCGGGGGAGCACAGGAACACCTGAAAGGTGAAGAGCAAGAAGAAGACATCGAGGAAACCACAAAAACAAAAA
>Ga0114978_10001263_pt1 | contig 21361 bp, 15 predicted proteins | sample S_140212_EF_Meta_FD_87027 | JGI IMG/M metagenome (GOLD analysis project Ga0114978, IMG submission 87027) | Freshwater microbial communities from Lake Simoncouche, Canada to study carbon cycling - S_140212_EF_MetaG | ecosystem: Environmental > Aquatic > Freshwater > Lake | place: Lake...
AACACGAAGTGCGTAAGCATTAGTTATGGTTGCATTTGTTCCAGCAACAGGTGCAGAATCAATCTGAACAGTAGATGCTGTAGTTAATGTGCTTGCACCAACAAAACTATAAGTCGGAGCTTGTATTCTAACTGCTCTTTGAGTGGTTAAAGCACCAGTTGCAAATTGTGCTGTCCTTGCTAAGTTAATATTTAAGTCACTAGATTCAGTAGAAGCAGTCAATGCGGTGTGAGCAGGAGCAGTAACAGTCACTGAAGGACTTTGTGTTCCTGTGCCAGCAGTTCTAGTTACTGAAAGTATCGGAACAGTTACTGTTGTGCCATCAAAAGTAAAACTCGAAGAGCCAGCAGCAGCATTGCTTCCATCTTTATAAACTACCTGATTTGCAGATCCAGCCACTGGGCCAGTTAAACCTTGGTTTCCTTGAGAACCTTGACTGCCTGTTCCAGTTGCACCTTGTGAGCCTTGGCTACCCTGATTTCCTGTTCCAGTGACACCTTGAAAACCTTGATTGCCTTGGCTACCCTGACTACCTGTTCCAGTTGCACCTTGTGATCCTTGTGAGCCTTGATTGCCTGTTCCTGTTACACCTTGGAAACCTTGGTTTCCTTGAGAACCTTGACTTCCTGTTCCAGTTGCACCTTGAGAACCTTGTGAGCCTTGATTACCTGTTCCAGTTGCACCTTGGAATCCTTGATTTCCTTGACTACCTTGATTGCCTGTTCCAGTTACTCCTTGGAACCCTTGATTGCCTTGATTGCCTGTTCCTGTTGAACCTTGAAATCCTTGATTTCCTATTCCAGTTGCACCTTGAAAACCTTGCGAACCCTGTGATCCTGTGGTTCCAACGACTCCTTGGAAACCCTGAGATCCATTTGTTCCCGCTGTTCCTTGTGAACCTTGATTTCCAGTAGTTCCAACGACACCTTGGAAACCTTGTAAACCTTGATTGCCCTGTGAACCTGTGGTTCCAACTGTTCCTTGGCTACCTTGCAAGCCTTGATTACCAGTGGTTCCAACGACCCCTTGAAAACCTTGTGAACCTTGATTACCAGTTGTTCCAACGACACCTTGAAAACCCTGCGAACCCTGTGATCCTGCGGTTCCAACAACTCCCTGATTGCCTTGTAAACCTTGGTTTCCTGTTCCTGTTAAGCCTTGAAAACCTTGAGATCCATTAGTTCCTGCTGCACCTTGATTGCCTTGAACTCCTTGATTTCCTTGACTTCCTTGAAACCCTTGATTGCCTAGATTGTTATAGTCTGAAATAAGTATAGGAGTCTGACTTGAATTTCCCACCCATATTTTTTTATCTACTATATTTATCCCTAATTCACCCAATGAGAGTGTAGCAGGAACAACAGTAGATGTGCTAGATCTTTTTATTTTTATAATAACTGGTGCTACTGTAGTTGTAGTCGTTGTAGTTGTAGGCGAAGCAGTCGTTGTGGTGGTTGTAGTAGTAGGTGCTGCTGTTGTAGTGGTAGTTGTTACCGCAACATACTCAACCGCCCCAATCGTTGGAGTTGTTGCTGACCTTGCAGTTCCACGCTGATCTAATGCACTAACAGGGGCTACATTTGTCGCTGCTGCTGTTCCAGCGTTAATGGCTACGCTTCCAGCACCAACAGCCATAGTTTGAGTTGTGCCACCATTGTTTTGTAAAGCACCAAGAAGGGGATCGCCAATTACTCTTGCAGCACTTGTTGCAGAAGCAGAAGAAATAGTTCCAATAATGTTTGTTGCTGCTGAAGATATAGATCTATTACTGTTGTATGAATTAAAATCTGCTGTACCAGTATTACCAGAGATGATTGTATTTTTAAGTGTAAGAGAACAATATTCACCCAAATAAACAGCACCTGTGTAATTGCCAGATCCACTAGCATTTCCAGATATTGTGCTAGAAAGCACAGATGCCGATCCGCTTTTATTAAGGCTTATGCTGCCAATAGAACCAGAGTTTCCAGAAAAAGTACAGTTATAAACTGTAGCGGTAAAACTAGAATTAGTGTAATAAGGAGTTCCAGTGTTACCAGAAAAAGTACAATTGCCTATTGTTACACTTCCAGAAAAGGAAGATATGCAAGAAGCAGTAGTTCCAGTATTACTTACAAAAGAGGTATTGGTAACTGTTAAATTTCCATAACTATGAATTGCACCACCAATTGTAGCGTTACATCCAGTAAAATAGCAATTGCTTATAGTAAGATCAGCACCACCGCTGTTAGTTCCATTTCTAATACCACCGCCCATATTGTTGTATAGACCCGCTGCGGTTGCTTTTCCATTAGCTATTGTTAGTGCTGAAATAGAAAATGTTAAACCAGCAGTTAAATCAAAAACTCTATAAAGACTGTTGCCAGAAATGGTAAGAGAACTTAACCCAGGCCCAGTAATGGTCATGCTTTTTGTAAGTGTTGGCAATGCTGATGCTAGCGTAATCGTACCTGTTAGTCCAGTAAAAGTAATCGTGTGCGAACCAACAATTGCATTGAGGTCTGTAATTGCTTGCCTAAGCGTTCCAGCACCCGAATCAGATGTTGAGGTTACATTGATCGTTGTGTCTGCCATTTAGAAACTACCTCCGTCTATTGTAGATATAGTTGCTGAAGACCCTTGATATCCTTGATATCCTTGATTTCCAACACCTTGATATCCTTGATAACCCTGACTTCCTGTTCCAGTTGTACCTTGAGAACCTTGGTTTCCAGTGGTTCCAACAACGCCTTGATTACCTTGTGATCCTTGATTACCTGTGGTTCCAACTGTGCCTTGCAATCCTTGTAAGCCTTGTGATCCTGTGGTTCCAACGACCCCTTGATTACCTTGGTTTCCCTGTGAACCTGTGGTTCCAACTGTTCCTTGATTGCCTTGCGAACCTTGATTGCCTGTGGTTCCAACGACTCCTTGGAAACCTTGTGAGCCTTGATTTCCTGTTGTGCCTACGACACCTTGGTTTCCCTGTGAACCTGTGGTTCCTACGACACCCTGATAACCTTGCGAACCTTGATTACCTGTGGTTCCAACGACTCCTTGGTTGCCCTGTGAACCTGTGGTTCCAACAACGCCTTGGTAACCTTGAAATCCTTGTTGTCCTAAAATACCTTGATTCCCTTGATTTCCTTGTACTCCCTGATAACCTTGAACACCTTGTCTTCCTTGAAATCCTTGATCGCCTTGATTTCCCTGATCTCCCTTAAGACCTTGCAAGCCTTGATGACCTTGATATCCTTGATTTCCTTGTTGTCCTTGCAATCCCTGATTTCCTTGTGGTCCAACTTGTGTGTACATCACTTGCATTACAGTTGCAATCACTGATGGTATTTCTGGTCGAATAGGAGAAGAAGTAGCAGCTTGTGCAAATAAACGAACATGTGTATCTGTTGTAGACCACATTAATTCAAAATAATCACCAGCATTTGCTGATAACATAAAATTCCAAGAAGGAACAACTTTTGCAGAATTTGCATCTCCAGTTATTGTGACTTCAGTATTACTATCATTTACATCTACATTATTTTTTCTAAGCCAAATATTTACTTGATCAGTACCCTTATTAGATCTATCTAATTGTGCGGAAAATTGAATGTTGTATATACCAGCATTACCAATTGTAATTCTGCTATTAGAAACAATAGTTATGCCATTATTTGATGGATCAGAACTATTGAATGTCATTGCATAAGCAGTATCAATTGTAGATGTAGTTTGAGTTGTAGTATCGTAAAAAGAACCCCAATAACCTAAAGCACCACCAGCACCAGTAACACCCTGATAACCCTGCGGTCCAATACCACCAACTTGTGTAAAGGTTATATTATCAGTTCCAATGCGAATACTTCCATCTACATTAGAACCAACACTGTTTTGCAAAGAAGAAGTATTATTATTTACTGTTCCAGCTACTATAAATAGATAATCGCCATACTCAACTTGAGCAGCTTCATGATTGTCAAAGTCTGTTGCTCTAGTTAATTTATAAACAGCAGATGATCCACCAGTGGCGGTAACTGTATAAATACCATTTTGTCTTGCATCAGATTGATTTTTAACTAATATTCTATCGTTAACGGCCACAGCAACACTATCAACAGATAAAGCTCCATTTGTAGTTGCTTGAATATAAGCACCAACACCAGTACCATTAGATGCATCTGCACTTCCAGCAGTGTAAGTAGGGGAATTATTAAGGGCGGTGGTTGTTGCTAAACGAGCAGATGTGTGAGCATTTTCTGTGTTCTTTGGTCCTTGAACACCTTGCTCGCCTTGATGTCCTTGGTAACCTTGTTCGCCCTGCCAACCTTGATATCCTTGTTCACCCTGTTCTCCTTGATATCCTTGAAAACCTTGCAATCCTTGATATCCTTGTTCTCCTTGAAATCCTTGCTCGCCTTGAAATCCTTGTTGTCCTTGAAATCCTTGATAACCTTGATCACCTTGAATACCTTGTGATCCTTGATCACCTTGATCGCCTTGATTACCTTGAAAACCTTGGTCGCCCTGATTACCCTGTGAACCTTGTTCGCCTTGGTCACCTTTCTGAGCAATCAATGTCCAGAATCCTGGAGAAGGAATATCTCCAACATTACCACCATTAGCACCAACACGATACCAAGTTTCACCTGAGTAAGTTGCTACATCACCTATGGAGTATGATGCACCACCGCTATAAGCACCTGTGAAATTCCATAATGCATCTGATCCTTGATTGCCTTGAAATCCTTGGTTTCCTTGCGAGCCTTGATCACCCTGACCACCTTGATTTCCCTGATTGCCTTGATAACCTTGGTTGCCTTGATTTCCTTGATCTCCTTGATTTCCTTGAAAGCCTTGTTCACCTTGTAATCCCTGATCTCCCTGATTTCCTTGTGACCCTTGATCACCTTGGAAACCCTGTTCACCTTGAAATCCTTGTTCTCCTTGATCACCTTGATTTCCTTGGTTGCCCTGAGATCCTTTAGCTGCAATTAAATCCCAAAACCCGCTTCCATCATAAGGATAACTGGAAGCAACAGAAAATGTAGCACTAGTTAAATTTATGTTACCAGCAAATGTGCCACCAAAAGGATCAGAAAAAAATTGTTCCCATCCAGAAAGCGGAACTACTGCTGGATTAGATGTAGGATTGTATAAATAACTATGTTTATTGTCTGATAAATAATTAAGTGTCCAAAAAGGATATGGCACATCTCCAACATAACTAGAAACATTATTAGGGCCAAGAACATAAACAGTTCCATTAACTTCGCCAGCATTAGTTGCTAATTTATAATAGTTACTAAAACCATTTGTACTAGCACCCATATATCCAACTGGAGATGATGTCTTGACATAATATCCATTCAGATCAGAAGCTTGAGAAATTCCATAGCCATTATAAAGTGAACCGCCTGTGATACCAGAAACAATTAAGGAATCGAGCGATGCTGTTTGTTTGCAATAAAAGGTTTGTCCATCATAAACAACGACATCTCCAATATTATAAACAAGAGAAGAATTATAATTTCCTCTATAATTAATTCCTATGTTTCCTTGATTTCCTTGCCATCCTTGATCGCCTTGTGATCCTTGATCACCTTGAAAACCTTGATCTCCTTGATTGCCCTGTTCTCCTTGTTCGCCTTGAAATCCTTGATAACCCTGTTCACCTTGAAAGCCTTGATTTCCTTGATCGCCTTGATTACCTTGAAATCCTTGATCACCTTGTTCCCCTTGATTTCCTTGGGAACCTTGGTTGCCCTGTGATCCTTGGTCACCTTGTGAACCTTGTTCTCCCTGATTTCCCTGATCACCTTGATTTCCTTGGGAACCTTGTAATCCTTGTTCTCCAATTTTTCCCGCAAGACAAATTGAAAGCGTGTTATATGTTTTAAATCCTGGGCTTAAAGAATGTGTAACGACTGCAACTATATCCCCTGTTGTGGGGTTATAAGAAGTTATTCTCATGTACTGTATAATATTATCAGTGGGTGCGTATACAGACAGTATTTGTCCAGCAGCAAATGCCAATCCTGTTGCTATAGGGCTTTGATAGTAATTTTCACCTACTGCTTGAAAATAATATTCGCCTGTGTTTTGCGTAGTGCAAATTAAAGGTGTTGTGCCTTGATTTCCTTGGTCACCCTGATTGCCTTGCGATCCTTGATCGCCTTGATCACCTTGCGATCCTTGTTCTCCTTGACTTCCTTGTAATCCTTGGTCACCTTGGGAACCTTGATCTCCTTGATTTCCTTGTAAGCCTTGATTGCCTTGGTTACCTTGCGATCCTTGTGAACCAACAAGTCCAATAGACAGAGTAACAAAATCTTCGTTATTTATTACTCCGTATGTACTAACTAGTGCCACATTAAATATTACATAACTTCCATCTTCAGTGTCGTTTGTTGAAGTACCATCTACACAAGAAGTTATTTGATAAGTAACATATGTTGAAGGATTGGCTTGATCTGTTAAAGTTAAATAACCACTCTGAATACTTAAGAATAAATCATGTAAAGTAGTATTTATTCCATATGGATTATCATCTACTTTAACTTGAGTGGCCGAAGTAAAAGGATCAGCATTAAAACTTATATAATCATTAGTTGGATCAAGATCTGTAAGAGTTGTTGTGTTTACCTTGTATGTCCAAGACAATGCACCAATTCCACGATCACCTTGAAATCCCTGTTCGCCCTGATTACCTTGCGATCCTTGATCGCCCTGAGAACCCTGTTCCCCTTGGTTTCCTTGAAATCCTTGATCTCCTTGAAATCCATGATAGCCTTGATTGCCTTGATTGCCAGTATCTCCCTTATCTCCAGTTCTTGCAAAAGTTAAAAGAACTTCATCATTATTTGAAAATGTTCCACTTCCAGATAGATAAGAAATAATAATGTCAAAAAAACTTGGTTCTTCTTCTGTTGCAGAACTAATTGCATAAAGAGCAAATACTGTAGAATCATTTTTCTTAGATAATTTAAAGTGCCCCTTCATCGTGCTTGTTGATGCAGAAATAGTATTTAAATATAAAGAAAGATCAATGGTTGAGTTGTTTGGATTATCATCAATAATGACATGTGTAGCTGATGGAAGAGAGGAATTGTTAAATCTTATATAGTTATCGCCTGGATCGTTTATCGTATAATTAAGAGTATCTATAAGGTATTCAACTGTGACACCGCCAAAGTTTCCATTTAAACCTTGTGATCCTTGATCTCCTTGATTTCCTTGGAGTCCTTGTTCACCTTGAAATCCTTGATAACCCTGATTTCCTTGATAACCTTGAAATCCTTGTTGTCCTTGATCACCTTGATTGCCCTGATAGCCTTGTTCTCCTTGTTCGCCTTGGTAACCCTGATTGCCTTGGTCACCCTGATTGCCTTGTTCTCCTTGATCACCTTGATCACCTTGATCTCCTTTTGCAGAAATCAATGTCCATAAAAAAGTTCCTTCTATGGGGGCATCACCAACATTACCACCATTAGAATTTACACGATACCAAGTTTGCCCTAAATAGGTTGCTATATCACCTACGGCATATGCTGCACCGCCATTATAAGCACCTGTGAAGTTCCATAATGCATCTATTCCAGCTACGCCTTCAATTCCTTGAAAGCCAGTTATGCCTTGTAATCCTTGTTCTCCTTGAAATCCTTGTCTTCCTTGAAAACCTTGATCTCCTTGGTGACCTTGAAATCCTTGTCTTCCTTGAAATCCTTGATCTCCTTGCCAACCCTGATCACCTTGATGGCCTTGAAACCCTTGTCTTCCTTGGAATCCTTGATTGCCTTGATTACCTTGATTACCTTGATTGCCTTGAATGCCTTGAATGCCTTGATAACCTTGTAAACCTTGTAAACCTTGATTTCCAATTGTTCCTTGAAATCCTTGATTGCCTTGATTACCTTGTAACCCTTGATTTCCAATTGTTCCTTGAAAGCCTTGCAATCCAATTAGACCTTGATCACCCTGACTTCCTGCTCCAGTTAAACCTTGAAAACCAGTTATGCCTTGAAATCCTTGGTTTCCTTGTGAACCCTGATTACCCTGCGATCCTTGATACCCAGTAATATCTGCTGTAATAAAATTTTCGCCATCAAAAAAAACGGCTTCTCCAGAGGTTGGTACTCCAGAAAAGTCGTCTTGGTCTTGTATTCTTGTTATGTTTCTTTGGAAGTGCATGTTTTATTTTCTCCAAAGATAAATACACCATATATTAAGTAATCGCTGGCCACTTTTTAATAGGACAATCTTGACCAGCCCAACTAGCTTTTACCTTTAAATTACAACCACACTTCGTACATGTCCAATTAGGACTAGACTTATTTACTTCGGGGCATGTATCACAAATATCTAATCGTATTTTTACTTTATCTTCTGTTAGGGTTGGCATTCCAGTAGCGACATGTTTAGTTAATGCTACTGCAAAATTAGCTGCTTTTTCAAAAATTGTTGGTTCTTTAGCCATGATATTCTCCTTTAGTGTTTCAAATCCTTTGAGTAATATAACAAAAAAAACAGTCCTCGTAAAGAGGACTGCTTTATTTTATTTAATATTTTAACACTATACTGCACCAAGAAGAACCCTTCGGTTATCAAGTACAGCAAAGCCGTGTTCACCAAAACCATACATGCCCATCCTGCGTTGACGATGGAAAGTAGGATCTTCGTAAACTTCGATTTCTTGACGAACAGGATGAACAAAGCTGTCTTGTTTATCAAGGTCTAAGCCGATAACAATTTCAACTTTGCTGCCTGGCATAGATGCACCAAGAGGTCCAGTATAATACTTCTGGAATTCTTGACCAACGCCAATTTCATCAAGATCGTGAAGGTTAACGCCAAATACCCTTGGAAGTGGAGTTTCTTCTTGAACGAAGATTTCCCTTCGGGTAAAGTCATCAACTTCACCAATCTGCCATCCACGAATGTCTTCAAGACTTTCTGGACTGATATAAAGGTCAGTAAGCTTACCACGATTAATCGAGGTACTATTACCACCAGTATTTCGCCTCATGGAAGTTTTGAGAAGAGCAACTAGCCTCTTGCTAAAGTAGCCAGCAGCAGCAACATCGTCATAAATGACAAGGCCACGACCAACGCCAGCAGCAAGAATAGTTCTCCAGCCATCGCTATTCATTTTACGAACAAAGGATGCTTCAAGAACTTGCATTGCTCGACCAATGATATCCCACCTTGCATCCCTAGCATAACGCAGGGAGAAGTCGATGGAAGCACCAACTTCATAGGTAGGAACCATTACATAGTCGCCTTCTACGCTTCGCTCAGGAATTTTACCCTGTGCAGGAATCGTATAAGCAACGAAATCTTTCTCAGTACCAGGAGCAAGAAAATCCAAAGGAAATTCTACAGCGGTACCAGGAGCAAATGCTACTGTTTCAAAAATATTGCTAACGATATCTCCGTTAACAATACCCTGACGAAGAGGGAGGGTTAAAGCTTTGGCCAATTCAACTTGTGCAGCACAAGCAACTTCATAATTGTTGCTGCCTGACTTTCTCAACAAGTCTACCATTTCTGGAGTTGGTGTCTTCATGGAACTATCTCTCCTTTTTTTAAAGTTATGCAGGAAGGTTAATGTAAACTTTTGCGAAACCACTTTCATCTTTTGCAGTAGCAAAAGCCCCAACTAATGGAGTAGCAGCTACACCACCAGTAGCAGAAACCACAGTTGATAGAACGCCAGTTCCAACAAGATATGCTGGAGCACCGGGTGCTGGAGTACCAGCTACGGCATCAGTTACAACATAACCTTTGCGAAGCAATGGAGCTTTTTCGCCAACTACTTGTTCATCTTTCATAAAGTTGCGATGCTGGCGAGTTTGGTCAATGCTTACAAAGCTTGCCAAAGTCAAACCAGCTACTTTATATCCAGATGGGTTTACAACTAAAGTTGCAATTCCTGGAGTTTCGTTACCAACACCAGAAGCTTGAGTACCATAAACAAGAACAAGACCCTTGCTTACAACATCGTTGCAAACCAAAGAAATGTCAGTTTCAAGTACATTACGGTCAGATTTAAGAGCCATTAGTCTCTCCTTTTATTACTCTGTGGCCGATGTTTCTAAACCAAAATAAGACGCAATTTGCGATGCTACTTGCTTTACACCATTAGAACTTTCTGAAGTTGCAAGAGCAGCATCTGATTTAACTTCAGCAGTGTCCAAGATAGATGCAGATGCTTTAACATCTGCTGGATCTTCACTAATTTCTACATTTTCACTTGGATTTTTCTTTTTGTCTTCTTCTGGATCTTTTGCTGGTGCTGCTTCATTAACAGTTTTTCCAGATTTGTATTCAGACATTTTTTTATTAAAGTAATCAGACTGCATAGTAACTGCACTGGCAAAAGATTCATCATTAAGAGCACTTAATGCAGAAACTACCAAAGTAGCTTCATCTTTATTCATGCCAAACTTTTCAATTACCATTTCTGCACGACTGCACTGTACTTTTTCTTTTTTCATGTCGTTAAGTTCATTAACTACCATGTCAAGTTGTTTTTTCATGGCTTCAGATTCAGCCATCATTTTCTTTTTATCTTCCATATAATTAGCTTGTTCTTCGCTCATTTTTTCTTCTTTTTTAACTGCTGGATCTTCAACAGTATCTTCTTTCTTTTCTTCTTCGGGCGTTTCTTGAGGTGGAACAGCAGCAATTACTTCTTCAGTAACTTCTGCAATTTGATTCTCAATTTTTTCTTCTTCAATACTCATAATGATCTCCTTTGACTTTGTAGTCTCATCTAATTGGTACACCGAACTTGTAATAAAAGCTTCCGTTTCATCAAAAATAATACTTTCTGGATTGGCTGGCTTGCGAACAAGACCCTTTCCAGAGAAGACGATGTTCTTTAAAACTCTTCCTATTTTGATATTATTAAAGACACCATTACCGCCATATGCTCGTAAATGTTTAGTTAGAAAAGCAGTCTTTTCATTTCTAGCAATTACTTTAGCAGTAACGCCATCATCCATAGCGTAATCAAAATTATTAAATAATGCTTCCATAGAAACAAACCATTTGTTGTTTGCTATGCCAGAGATTATATCATTCATCTCTTCTTGTTTTTTTGGATCTTCCCAAAATTTATAAAGTACAGCAGAGGTCAAGATGTGAAATTTTTTAGGCAATTCATCAACACTAACTCCTTCTGCCACATCATTGCCATCTTCATCAATTACTTTAGATCCAGTAATATGGCCAATTATTTGTTTTTGATCATGCTCATAATTAAATGGCTTATCAGATGGGGTATTTCTTGCAGTCCAAACTTCTGCCTTATCAAACACATCATCATTTTTATTCCAACCAGTAGTAACTAAGATAGACTTCAAATAATGAAGATCCATCTGATTTTTGTTCTCTGCTGTTGCCCTAAGTGGCTTGTTTAATAGGAAAGGATCACAGATTTCCAATTCACATGTAGAAGAAATAGACATGCTAGAAATAATTTTTTCTTTAAGTCCGTCTTGTAATTCTGACTTAAAAATTGCAAATTCTTTCATTTCTTTTCTCCTAAATTAAAATAGTTTGTTATTTTGCTTAAAAACAAAACATTATCTATTTCTTTTTCAACATCTGCATTCTTAAATTTAAGTATGCCATCGTCTACACTAAATAATTGCAATGTAAACTTATATGAATTTTCAATGTCTTGATGCAAAAAAACTGCGTAAATATCGTCAACTTTCTTTTTGCCCATGTATACTTCTACATCAGAAGTTTCTGTGTCATATATTACTTTTATCTTTGGCATAGTATCTCCCTATTAAATACACCCAAAAATCATATATTCTTTTAATTAAAGATTTTTGTCCTTTTATAAACAATCCCACACTTTCATTTTCAACAATAAATTTATCTAAAAATTTTGGAAGTTTTTCGCTTTTGTGTTCATGAGTAAATATTAAATTAGATTGATTTCCAAGTACTGTAATATAATCTTTTTTATTATTTTTAGCAAATTCTTTATACCAATATCTTTCTAAAGTATCAATTGTATCGTATTCAACAAATGGAGGCCAAAATTTTCTAGCAGATGAAACTGCAAAGCAATTTGTTGCCCAAGCATCTGTTGTAAACCTATTATTCCAAATAAAAGTTACAGCACTAGCACCAGAAATCATCTCGTTTTCTATAACATTAAAGCCGTATTCTGTTATTTTTACATCTGCTGCTTGAACTATACAGTATGAGTCTGGATGATCTCTAAATACAGTTTCTAATCCTAGTCTTATATTGTGAGATTCAAAGAAAGATGTTGGGTGTTTTCCATTTTCGTTTGGAAAGCCTTTTCTTGTAATTAGCTTTTGAATAATATCTTTTTTAATTAAATCTTCAAATAACCAAAGCTTTCCATTTTCTGGAGAAGACCATACTACATATATATCTGGCTTAACCTTGAAAAATTTTTTATATCTTTCTATGTTTTCAATGCTGTTGCAAAATTCATGATATCTACGATATAGGGTAATCAGAATTATTGGTTTCATCTTGTTTGCCTATAAAGTAAATTGCAACAGATGACGCTTCAATTTTTCTTCTTGTTTCTGTATTTGGTTGAATGCCTTCTTTAGAAATATAATTTTTAGTAGCTATAGATAGAACTTTATTTATATCATCATGAATTTTCATGTCTGTATTAATGATTTTTGCTATGGTTTGCCTCTCCACTTTTTCCAAATAACTTAAATTACAAAGTATATGGAACTTTGTTTTTTCTAATGAATTAAAATCTTCAGAAGATAATTCTCTTATGGATTTCTTTTTTGATGAATGTAGAAATGCTGGATTAACTAAATCAGATATAGATTTTTGAGCAGCTTCTGCCCAAGACATTATCTCTACTAATTCAGCAGCAGTCCTTGGTTTTATTTCTTTTTTCTTTCTTACTTCTTGATCTTTAATTCCAACTGGCCTTCCTTGCCCTTCAATTCCAATAGGCTTGTCTTGAGATTGATTTGGATTTTGACCCATTGGAGGAACTTTTGGCGGTGCTGTTTCTTGAGAGGCTTCAACACCAAAATCTTTTGGAGTAAGCACACCCATTTGTGCCCAAAGTTTTTTAATTTCATCTAATCTTTGTGGATTATGCCAAGGTCCAGCCTTTTTAGGCATTTGATCATTTTCTCTTTTCTTGCCTTCTCTTTTTCTTCTAACTGCTTCAATTTCTGGAACAAAATTAAATCTCTCTTGAATTGCTTCTTCGCTAATAATATCCCTATCAACTAAATCAATAAGCAATCTTTTTTCTGCTGCTTCATCTTGTAATGTTTGATGATCAAAAACAATTTGAGCAGGAAGTTTAAATCCCATTGCTTTCTGAACAACTTTTATTTCAGTTTCCCAAAATCTAGTTAGTAGTTGTCTACCATAATCTAGTCTTTCAATTAATGTTCTAAGACTAATATAATTGTTTGAAAATCCTTGGCCAGTAGGCAAACCAGTTAAAGATGGTGGTATACCTAGTCCTGCAAAAATTGCATTTAAAATTGGTTTATACTTTTCTTCACCTAAGAATTTAGCTACATCAGTAGATGTTTCTTTGAAGTCTAATTCTGGACCCCATATAAGATCGATAGATCCACCACCAACATTATTCAATAACATATCTGCAAGTCTACCAATTGCGTTTTCTGTTGGTAATATTCTATGTTCTAAAGAACCCAATTTCCAAAGTCGAATATGACTAACTGCACCATCTAACGCTGCAAGATCCGCAAGCTTCATTTTCTTGAGCATTAACAAATCTTCTAAGATACAATAAATCATTGGCTTTGCCCAAACTTGCCAATCATCTCTCTTATAATAAATAGCAATTGTTTTGTCTGCTGGCAATGGAATTGATTTTCCTCCAGCAACGCTTGGATTAAATGTTGCTGTAGGAACTCCAGATAACATTTCTTTTTCTATTTCTTCTTTTGGATTTTTAAGTTTTTGAACAATTATATCTGGAATTCTAACACCATATCTAAATGAATTTGGACCAAGGAATGGTGCTAATTGTTCTCCATATACTTCAATAGTACAAGGATTATAAATTGTGTATGACCAAGGAATTTCGTTCTTAGCTACAGCTACTGGTTTTTCAACAACTAAATCTGCTGCTGAACCTTTTTGCAAATTTTCAACTTCTGAATTTTTAAGTTTTGCAGTAGATCTTTTTATAATTACATTTCCTGCACGATAAAGCATATTTAAAATACGCTCAGTTCTTTCTAAACCATTTACTTTTTTAAACCATTCACGATAAAAATCTTGAATTTTTTCATTTGGATGAACAAGCTCTATTCCCTGACAGGCAAATTCTGCCATCATATCTATTACATTACGGACAATACCAATGCGTTCATAAGCTTGCATACAAGCAAGCATGATATCTTTATCAAATAAGGGTATCTGTTCGCCTGGTCTAAAGAAATCGTAATCTCTTCGATCAAATGATTCTCTAACTGAAACATGGTTAGTGACAACATTTTGAAATGAATTTCCTGCAATAGACCTACTTAATGAATCTGCATGATTAGCTTTTGCAAATGCTTTTTGCTTTGATTCTGGATCATTTTCATCCCAAGTTACAAACATTGCTTTATCATTTGACATTGTGTTTTTCCTAATCTGATTGCAATCGGATTACTCTACAGTACTATTACACCTTGTAGGAACAACTATACCATAACCAGAATTATGATTGGTAGCTTTTTTAAACCATTCTGGCCCAATGTACATTTCCTTATCTTGAGCACTTTGAGATGCAACATGCCTAGCAAAACCGCCAGTATGAGTATATTCGTCTTGAACCTCAATTCTTTGAAATCCTCTGGCTACCATATTTGCCATAAGTAATGCAGAATACCTATCTTTTCTTGTCCTGCTCTTTTTGCCGTCTGGATCTCTACTTTCTGGAGTATCCCACCTATCTCTACCCGATGGAGTATGAACATGAACAATGCTAGAAAGCTCATCTTTTAGTTCTTCTATGTCCATCACACAATCTTCTAGGGTGTCATACATATTGACCCTTCCTGTTGCCATATCTTCTTCTTGTGCAAGAGTCAATGAAATTGGATCAAAATATGGAAATAGCAAAGTCTTATCTTCTAAATCTTTTCTTAATCCATGATTTGCTTCCACTACCCAGTTTGGATCAGCAAAATTTATCATTGATAAAATATGCTCACCACTTTTATCGTCTGAATCTTTTCTTTTGAGAGGATCAATTACCTTGTAGATTGCTTTTTCTGAATCTTGCAATCTGTTTGTATCTTGTAAACCTTCCTCAATAGCAATACCTCCACCTTGACTATCCAAAGCTATGCGAACCATATTGGGGAACATCTTTGCTAAATTTCTTATTTTTCTACAGCAATAACTGTAAAAGTCTTTTTCATTTACAATTCCGCTTTTCATTTTTTCTTTAAACGAAGATCTGGTTGTAGTCCAGCAATATACTATTCGTCTATGGTCTGGATAAAGTGCCAAGATTATTACTGCAAAGTTATCTCTTTCAGATGCTGGATCAATAGCCATAACATGTTGTACAGATGAATCGCCAAGAAGAGAAGCGTGAAATAAAACTTCACCACTAGGTAAAACAATTGGAGAACTTGGATTTCCAGAAACGCAAGATTCAATTAAGCTTCTCTTAAAGAAACCATCTGAATCAGTTGCAAATGTAGCACCATATTCAATTAGATAATTCGCCTTAGTGCTGTTTATTCTTGCAGAAGTTATTTGTTTAGCATCCATAAAACCTGGCGGTAATATTTCCACAGGCAGTCTTATGATAGAATAATCTCTCCAATCAAAGCCATCTGGAACTGGGCCTTGAAATATTTGCTCCAACAAATTTTTGTCGCCATTACTTTCAATAATTCTTTTATAGTTAACCCATGTTTTATAAAAATGATTAAAGGAGTAATATGCTGTACCAGAAACTATATTCTGATTGCTTCTAAGTATTTTACTTTCCTGTGCTTCATCTGCATCAGTCCAAACTCCAAGCTGTTTCATTAATCTTATTTTTGCTTGTCTATGAACTTTTTCACTTGGGTTAGAAGATACGCTAGAGAAACCTCTTACCACATTTTGATAAATGTCTTCTCTAATAGAAGCGAACTCGTCACAGACTGTATAGTTAGCTCTTTGACCTCTAATCTTTTCACCTGTTCCTAATGGCAATGCCATAGCAACGCTTTCGCCAACAATCATTTCACATCTATCTATGTCTCGTCTTGGGCCTTGATCTCTATTATTTCTACCTTTGCCAACACCGCATATGTCTCTATAGATAACTCCATTTGCCCATAGACCTTCCATGTATTCAAATATAACTTTACTCTGTCTAAATACTTTACCTATGATTGCAATCTTGCATCCTTGAGTAAACAAAAGTCTAAGCATAGAATATAACGCAAGGATATAACTTTTTCCTGCACCACGACCAGCAATGATCATTGGGAATGGTCTTTTCCAAAGCTCTTTTAAAATGATGTGTTGAAAAGGAAATATATCTATTCCAAATAGAACCTTACATGTAAAAGGAAAGTAGTCTGGATTTCTCATTATCTTTAGCAGATATATATCCATTCTTTCCATGTCTGCTTTAGAAATGTTTTTAAGAGGATGGATTGTATTTAATGGAACATCAACTATTCGTTGAATATCATTAATATCTGTAAGAGGATTTACCGCAAGCATTTCTTGCTCAGAAAGCATCCAAGCTCGGTCTATTATCCTCTTTAACTTCTCTTGATCCTTCATTTTCAATTACTCGTTTGAATATGGAAGAGGCAACTGTTTGCCCATGATTTTCACAAAATATTATTTTAACCTTATACTTTAGTTCTATCTCTATTAATCTTTTCAGTAGGAAAAATGGATTAAGCTTTACGCTCTTCATCTTGTAAGATGGTATGCCAGTTCCCTTTGGGTATTTGATTAAGTCATCCATAGAGAATTCTAAAATCATAAATGCATATTTAAATGACTGCATTCTTTCTAGTTCTCTTTCAAATCTATCTTCAACTAAATTTGTTGCAAGTTCTGCAATAGAACCTTTTCTTTCTATTGTTAATATGTCTTGATATCCCTCTATGGAATAATCACCAGTCTTTAGTGTTCCAGATACAGTTCCTTCACAAGCTTTTGCTGGCATAAAAGTCCAGCCGTTTTGTTCTCTTGTGTCTCTAATTACCTTATACTTTATGTCCATTGATATCGCTTTCGACCATCTCTTTTACAAGAAGATCAAAATTATAGTGTGGTTTCCATTTAAGAACTTCTCTTGCCTTTGTTGATACACCACGAAGAGCATCAACCTCAAATGGTCTTTTCAGTGACTTGTTTAATACGACATACTTTTCCCAATTACCAAGCCCTGCAACTTCAAACGATTTATTTAAAAAGTCTTCTACAGAATAAGTAGTGCCAGTAGCCACAACAAAATCTTCGGGTGTGTTTTGTTGCAAAATTAAACGCATTGCCTCAACATAATCTTTTGCATGACCCCAATCACGCAGAGAATCTATATTACCAAGATGCAATTTATCTTTAGTTAGTTTATTAACATACTTACCTATCCAAGAGCTTATCTTCCTAGTTACAAACAACTCTCCCCTTCTAGGTGATTCGTGATTAAAAAGAATTCCAGAACAAGCAAACAAGCTATAAGATTCTCTATATATTTTTATCAAATTGTGAGAGGCTAGTTTTGCTACTCCGTATGGAGAGTTTGGAATCATCAAAGTGTCTTCATCTTGAAAACAATCTTTATTAATAAAATCTTCTCTGCTAATAGCAGTTTTAGATTCTTTTCTAATTCCATCAGTAGGACTATAATAAGAAAAGCATGAACCATACATTTCACTTGTTGATGCCTGATATAGTCTTGAAGATTTTGAAAAATTCAAAATCCCTTCTAAGACATTAAGCGTTCCCTTCAAATCCACATCAATCGTGTAATGCGGTTGCGTAAACGAATCGCCCACATGACTCTGTGCTGCCAGATTGTAGATTTCTGTAGGGCTATATTTATAGATAGTAGAGAAGACAAATGATTGATCGCAGACATCGCCTCTTAAGAGAGTGAAGTTTTTGTGATCTGAACAACCATTAAGCCTTGCTCCATTATCTATTGACGACCGTCTTGCTACCGCTAAGACATTGTACTTTTTTGCCAAAAGGCTTTCGCAGAGATACGAACCATCTTGTCCTGTCGCCCCAAATACCAATGCTGTTTTATTCATCGTCTTTATCCTTTGGAATTAAAACTGGTAGGTCTTGACTACCATCATCAAATGTATGAACGCTAGTTAACTTTTTCTCTTCCTTTTTAGTGGCTATCTTCATGGTTTCCATAGTACCTCCCACTAAGTCACGCTCTTCCTCGTTCTGAAGTTTTTTAATAATCGCCAAGTATGTCTCTTTAGATGACTCGATACGAGTAATACGCTGATCTCTAGTGGCCTTTAAGTCTTTGAGTAATCCCTGATGTTTCTCTTCAAGTTTAATAAATTCTGTAGACCTAGCCTGTTCAGAAGATTTAGCTGCTTGTATCTGTGTCTCTAAGCCGAGCACATATTCACGATCAGATTCGGACATGCCTTGCATATCAGGAAATCTTCTCATGTATTCTTCCTGCATTCTAATCAACTTCGCTATCTCTTTGCCAGAGTTTCTTTTGCTTTTAGCATTCCTATGCATCATTATTTCAAACTTAATAACCAAAAATATTTGTGTTTCCTCAGTTACGAGAACATCTTCTCTGAACTGAGCCATATACTTTACATACTGCTCTTCAAAATATTCCAACTCTTCCTCATCCATTTCCTGCTTAAGCTGCTTCCAAGCTTTACTACTTCTTAAATTTTTATGATTTTCATCATTGAGTGTCTGTACAAACTCTTCAATTGCTACCACAGGCTTGAGCAAGAACGAGCTTAAGTCTTCTACCGATAAAGTTTCATAGTGCTTAGTTATATAATCACGATCAGTTCTATTCAGCTTTTTTCCTGCCATTTAGGATCTCCTTAATTGCTTGTTCAACTCTTTGTTTTTTTATTTTGGGTACAGACTCACCAGCTTTAATTCTAAGATATATTGAGCGAAGTTCAACAGGAAGGTGCAAGTCTATTAGATTAGAACACTCAGATATGTTCGCCTCATCTACAACAGATTGTTTTCCGTGTGCATTCTTTTCTGTATCGTCTGAGATTGTTTGTATATCTAAGGGTCGCATTAAATTTTGCTTAGACGAATTCCTTTTCTTCCATGCCTTATACTTTTCGCAGTAATTGCCATCTGAACATTTGTTCGAGTCATGACATGATTTACATGGGGGATCTGTCCTATGATACTTGTCTCTCTTGAAATTTATAAGTCTGTTTTTAATATGGGAATAAAGAAAGTTTTCTAAGGGGCGAGATGGGTCATAGCGAGACAAAGATTCAAGTCCAAATATGTAAGCTTCCTGCCTAATGTCTTCCACATCGTAATATCCAAAAGTAAATGTTGGGGCAAGAAGGTTGATCGCTTTCTTTAAAGCTACTATCACTTCTTCCTCTTTTAATCCATGCGGATAATCATTCATCTTTTATGATGTTCTCTTCGATACTGGCTAACGCCTGTTCAATGGGTGGTGTTGGGGCTAACAGTTCTGGTTCTGGTAATACACACCCTGCTATCACCTTAATTCTAGTTTCTACTTCAATTGGTTCATCTTTGTTCATGGCATCACCATTTTCTGCGAAAATTGTATTAGTACATCTTATGTATGATACTACTGTTTCAATCGGATTGCAAGCAGCATTAATACTTTGGGGCGAACAAGTATGGCTTTGGTAGTACATTGGGGAAAGTGTGGCTTGGTAAATGGCAACGCCCCCCCGCCATTTTGGCAGTCTGCCATTTTGGCATCCGAATTGAAAAAACCCCTGCCATTCTGGCATCGCATCGCCTGCCATTTTGACATCCGTTGGTATTACCTAGTATTACTATTTTGGTATAACTTTGTTGTATTTAATACCTAGTAAGTAGCAATATGCCATATTGGCATGGCATTTCAAGCCCCTATAATGCCATTATTTTGAGCGATTACATTTATTGAGTAAATATACAAATATTGAATATTTTCGCTTAAAATCGATTTTCTCAATTTTAAGAATGGTGCAATCTTTACTAAAATAGTAATCTATCTTATTTGTATTTTTATAAACTATTTTATTATTTTTAAAATAAGTAGAATTTATGAAGATTTATTTATTTTTGTTTTTTTGTGGATATTGGGATTGATTTATACCGATACAATTACTAGAATAATATTGTCGAGGGATATTGTTTTAAGATTTTTACTTTTTAAAAATCGCAATAAACTAAGGCAAAAAAAAGGAATTGTATCATGGAAAACATGAAGAATGTATCTGATATCGAAATCGCAACCATTACTGCAAAGATGGTAGGAGTTGGAAGAAAATATGGCTATCAGTTTGCTGATAGTCAAAATCTTGCCCACGATGTTCTTTTAGTGGCTATTCGTAAATATAATCCTTTAAAGCTTGCAAAATTTTCTACTTTTTGTTGGTATATTTTTAATCATAAAACCATTGATGGCTTAAGAAAACAAAACCATAGGCACAATAAGAAAACAAAATCGATCGAAAAGTTTGAAGATAAAGAAAATGGCAATAATAAAGAATTGCAAGGTAAACGCCTAGATACAATGCAAGTACTTAAAATGCACTTAAAGGATAATTTTGACGCTGGTATCATTAATCGAAAAGAACATGATGTTCTTGTTTTGCGTGCCCACGGCAATGATTTTTATCAAATTGCTGAGATTTTAGATATCAGTTTAGGTGGGGCACATGGAACATATGAAAAGGGATTAACTGCAATTTGTGCGGATGATAAAATACTAGGCCAAGAGAAATTTATTAGAATCGATTAAGTTTAATCAATCAAAACCCTAGTTAATGTGACTAGGGTTTATTTTCTTTTTAGGTTTATAACACAAGGAATTTTAAAATGTAAACTTTAAAGTTTAATAAAAAAAAGAACCTAGCGTCTTACCAAAGTCACTGGGCTTAGGGAAGGTACGCCTATAGGCTAAGATCGGCCGATTTGAATTGGATATGTTTATCTTAATAGATTTTTAAAATATTTTAAAATTGTTTTGAATAAATCTTAAGTCTAATCGGATAATAGGACATAAGGGAAACACAATGTTAAACCTTACAACAAAAAGGATTAGGTAAGATGGATGACAAGAAAACAAAATTTGATGTGATAAATACTTTTAATTGCCTTAAGGCTTTGTTCCCACAAGCTTGTGACGATATGCTTTTTTACAAAGCTT
>Ga0114978_10001265_pt1 | contig 21335 bp, 24 predicted proteins | sample S_140212_EF_Meta_FD_87027 | JGI IMG/M metagenome (GOLD analysis project Ga0114978, IMG submission 87027) | Freshwater microbial communities from Lake Simoncouche, Canada to study carbon cycling - S_140212_EF_MetaG | ecosystem: Environmental > Aquatic > Freshwater > Lake | place: Lake...
AAAAAGCCCGGCATGAGAGAAAAAGTGTTAATAACTTATTTATTTGCCACTCGCTCCACAGCAAGCACGCCTGCAACTGCGCGCAAAATGAGTTAAAGTAGGGGGGTGCGTTAGCCAAGTTATACACAGGACACTATGACAAATCGTTTACCCCCGGAATTACATTTAGTACATGGCACAAAACAGGCTCACAACGCCGTTCCATTGCCAGAAAAAGTTCGTGCGCGAGTACCAAAAGCAGAATGGCTTGATAATCCTAAAAAATGGGACAGGAATAAATTCATTGAAGAAACCAGCGACTTCCTTTGGGAAACATACGGCATCGGCAGTGACCAAGATAAACACGTTTTAGCCGCGCTTGCCACTCAAATTGAAATCTATGTTAAGTGTTGGAATGGTGTGCAGGAAAAAGGAATCATAAGCGTGTTTAATAATGGGCAGACCATCGGCCCGAATCCTTTCCTGACTGCTGGTGATAAAGCACTGAGCCGCGCAATCGTACTCATGAATGAACTCGGGCTCACACCGCGCGGTCGGCTGGCGACTAATAAGCAAGAAGGCGGTAAATATTCTAAATTGCTCAATGGCCCATGACTTATGAAGATGGCATCCTGTATGCCGTGAAAGTTGCCAAGGGTGAGATTTCAGCCGGGCGCATGATTAAGCTGGCTTGCCAGAGATTTGTTGACCAACTGGAAAACAGGGCTTGGGCGTGGGAATTCCACATCAAGTATGTTGAGCACTTCCTGTCATTCGCTGAAACCCTGAAGCACACCAAAGGCCCGGATGCTGGCAAGCCTCTGGTGCTTGAGCCTTTCCAGATATTTATCATCTGCGCTATTTACGGCTTCCGCAATAAGCGCGACCCGGCAAAACGCATGGTGACTGATGTCATTGTGTTCATCCCTCGCAAGGCGGGTAAGTCCACACTCACTGCGGTCATCGCCTTATATGAGCTTCAATGGGGCGAAGCTGGTGCTGAAGTCTATACCCTAGCGACCAACCGTGACCAAGCCAGTATTGTTTTTCATGCGGCAATCGGCTTTATTGAAAATATGCCGGGTGATGTAGCCAAGTTATATAACCCGAGCAAATATCAGATAACTAAAGTCGGCGATGCTCAAACCATGTTTAAAGCTCTGTCTAGGGATACGAAGAAAACAGGTGATGGCATGAACCCGTCATGCGTCATTGTGGATGAGGCGGCGCAGATTATTGACCGTAACAGCGTTGAGGTTTTGCATTCAGGAATGGTTGCCAGACAAAATCCGTTGCGTATTTACATCACCACTGCCAGTTTTACAAAAGAGACAAAATTCTATGAAGACATGGCCCTGCATGAAGCTAGGTTAACTGGCGAGGCAGAAGACAATCCTAGGTGGTTCGGCCTCATGTACAGCCTTGACCCACAGGATGATTGGCGAGAGCCATCAACGTGGGCTAAGGCTAACCCGATGCACGGCATCAGCGTCTTTGAGGAAGCCATCCAGCAACGGGCAAATGAAGCCAGACACAAACCAGCCGCGCTGAATGAATTCCTTTGCAAGACACTTAACTTGTATGTCAGTGCAAACGCGGCATGGGTTGACCGGGCATATTGGGATGACAAGCAAGCTTATATAACCGAAAAAGAAAGAACACCAGAAGCAGTATTTGTCGGCTTTGACTTGGCGGCAACCCGAGATTTAAATGCTGTCTGTACGCTTAAGCGATATGAAGAAGATGATTACGAAGCAGAATTTAAATTCTTTTTGCCAGAAGAAGGCTTGGCGTTAATTCCAAAGCACTATGCCGACATTTTCCGCATGGCAGTTAATTCCGGGATTTTGCACATCACGCAGGGTAATGTGATGGATGACCGGGAAATCAGCGATTACATCATCGGGCAATACACGAAGTACGACATGACGCAAGAGATTGGTTTTGATGCTTATAACGCCGCGAGCCTTGTGGCCCGATTGCATGAAAATGGCTTGCCAGTCAAAAAAGTCGGGCAAGGCATGGCAATACTCAGCAACCCTAGCAAGCACGTCGAGAAGCTAATAATGAATTACAAAGTTAAACATGATGGCAACCCATTCCTAGGATGGCAACTCGGCAACTGTGAGGTTTATGAGGATGTCAACGGCAACGTGAAGGTGCGAAAAAACGAAGCTGACAAAAGTGCAAAGGTTGATGGCATAATCTCGCTCATCATTGCAATGCACTGTTCATTGGATAACCCGCCATTGGGCCGTTTCGGGTTTCGCACTTTCTGAGGGTGAATCATGGGAATTTTTGATAGATTCGTAGGGAAAAGCAAAGATTCCAAAGAATCCAATACGCTTTTCGGTCAGACTGCCCTTGGCAATAATATTGTCTACCAAGGCAACAATAAGAATGCGACAGTAAATACGCAGATTTTGTACGTCACAACGGCGAGCAGTACAAATGCAGGGCGACCAGTTGACACATCACTGCTCACACGCAACAGCACCGTTATGTCATGCGTGGGTGCAAAGGCAAGGGCAATGTCCCAACTGCCCATCAACATCATGGCATTGGCTGAAGATGGCACATACGTCAACGCATTGACTGACCCGTCAGTGGGTGTACGCGACAAAATCAAAGCCAAGCAAGTTTATTCTTTGCTGACAACGCCAAACAATTTTCAAAGTGCCTACGAATACTGGTATCAGTGGATGATGTGGCACGAACTGCTTGGCGAAGCATTTACGCTGTGGTGGAGAAAAGACCAAAATGACCCAACACAAACGCCGCTGGAAATGTACGAACTGGACAGCACCTTAATTTCGGTCACTATCACGCCCACACGTTACCCGAGCTATCGCTTGTCAACGCCAAGCTACGGTTTCAACAAAGAAGAACCACTGGCGGCGCATCAAGTTATGCACTGCAAAGACATGGCATGGCAAGGTTCAGCGGGTTTTAACAAAGGCATATTGGCGGCTGAACTTGTTGGCCTTGACCAAGACATTGACCTGTATGCCAATTACGTCATGCTGAATGGCGCGAAGCCAAGCGGGATGTTCATCACTGAGAATGTGATTCCTGATGCCAAATATAAAGAAATTTCCGCACGACTGAAAGAAGCGTGGTCGAGCATGGTAGGCAGTCAACAGACTGACAAGAGCAAGCCCGGACAAGGTATGTTACTTGACCAAGGCATGAAGTACGAACCACTGAAGATGTTAAGTTTGCAAGACACTGACCTTGCCAACCTGAAGATGCAGACCATGAAACGCATTTGTGGTTTGTACGGCGTACCTCCATCAATGCTTCACATTGGCGACCAGAAATATAACAACACGCAGACCATGCTGGATGAGTTTTACAAATCCACCATGTACCCCATCATTGTTAACGTACAGCAGAAACTCAAGGCATCGCTGTTCAAGGGTTACCCGAATCTGTGCGTGCAATTTGATACACAAGATTTTCTTAAGGGCGCACCACTTGACCAGATGAATTATGTGGTTGCTGGTGTTAACGCTGGCATCATGACACCAAATGAGGGTCGAGAATACTTGGGCAAGGCAAACATAGATGGCGGCGATGAGTTGCAAAAATCCGGTGGTAAAGCAGACCAAATGCCCGGTTCAAGCCCACAGGACACCGGAGGCGGTGGCGGCAATCAAACCAAGAAGATGAACATTGGCAAATAAAATGACTACCATTTTTAAAAAAGTGGTACGATTATTGGAAGATTACAAACCTAGAGGGAAGCCGCTTCGCGGCAGACCGCCCAAAACAATACAAGACATTGACCGAACAAAAGTCGATGAGGTAATTCATGACAAAAAACTTGATGATGGTTTGCGAAGCGAAACTGGTAACAGAAGCACCGGACGCAAACAAAGAACCAACTGGCAAGATTGAAGCGCGAGTCACCACATGGGGCGCACGTGAAGGCGCAGATGGTCGTAAGTTCAATTATCAGCCCGAAGGCTTTATGGATTGGGCAAAGTCATTCAGCACAGAAGGCAAACCATTGCCGATGTTTTTGAATCACGCCGCTGATTCAATGCCTGTTGGCGAATGGCATTCATTCGAGTTTGACGATGATGGCATGACCGCAGAAGGTCGCCTGTACATGAACACAACAACTGGTTGCGACTTGTATCAAATCATGACCGAAAGCCCAACAATGTTTGGCGGTGTTTCTGTTGGCGCATACGCTGAACAATATCAATGGGTCAAAGAAGATGGCACACCCATGACTGTCGGCAGTGATGACCCTTATGAAGATGGTTATTTCCAAATCACCAAAGGCGGCTTGCGTGAAGTCAGCGTGGTGATGTACCCGAACAACCCACAAGCAGAAGTTTCTAAGCTGGAATATTTCCGCGAAGACGGTTCTGCTAATTTAAAGAATTTGGAAAAGGCTCTGCGCGAAGCAGGGATTTCCAAAAAAGATGCGGTCACTTCCGCATCTGTATTCAAGAAAGTTTTGGAATTGCGTGAAGTAATCCAAACACCTATTGAAACTGCGCCACAACAGAGTGAGTCCGATGTGGATGTGACCGAAGCTGACATTCTCAAAGCACTTGAAATGCGCGAGTTGTCTAAATCCCTAGATAAACGACTGAAAGGTTAATCATGTCCCAAGCAATCATTGAGAAGCTGGACGCTATCGAAGCTAAACAAATCGAAGCAGTCTCAGCAGTAGAAGCAAAAATCCCTGAAGCTATTGCCGCTGTGCAAGCTGAAATGGCTGAGAAATTCTCTGCCTTTGAAGCAAAACTGGCAACCGTTCAAGCACCAGCAATTATCCGCGCACCAGCTAAAACTGTTCGCAGTGATGTAAACCGTGCTGTGAAAGAACAAATTGCCGCCTATTACAAAAATGGTCGTGCAGTTGAAAAAGAATTGAAGATGTTTGAAGATGAAAGCCAATACGATGCGTATTTGCGCGAAGCCTCTGCATTGACTGCTGGCGGTAACAACCAAGGTGGTCGTACAGGCTATGACCCGACATTTGTTGCTCTGCGTCTGGCTAACCCTATGCGTGGCATTTCCCGCACTGTTGCTACTGATGGTTCTTCTTATCAGTTCCGCATCAAAACGGGCAACGCTGGCGCGGCTTGGGGGTATACCATCCAGAACAACGGCTCAACCACAACTGAAGACACTTCAATTTGGCAACTCGTTTTGCAAGATTTGAACGTCCAATTCCCAATTCGTACAGCCGCGCTGGATGACATTGATGGTTTGGAAGCAAACGTGGTTGATGATATGTTGGTTGAGTTCTCACAGAGCGAAGCCCTGTCGATGGTGCAGAACAATGACCAAGCCGCACAGTCTGGTACTAACCCCTACGGTGGCACGAATGGACTTCGAGGTTTAGACCAATACGCTGGTGCAAATGCCACTTACGCTGGCGGCACAAGTTCTGTTGCGGCTTTGGGTACATCAGGCACAGGTTCAACCACAGGCTTGCACAGCTTGGCAACCTATGACCAGTTGACATCCAACGTGAACACTGTTGGCTTGAACAACATTGCATACAAAGACGTTATCAACCTCATCTACGCACTGCCACAGCAATATTGGACACCGAACACCAAGTTCATGGTCAATCCAATTTTGGCTCAAGCAATTCGTGGCTTGCAGGACACCAACGGTCGTCCAATTTTCAATTCAATAGAATCATTCCAACCAGATGGCATCATTGGTCAACTGTTGGGCTTTGATGTTGTAATGAACAAATACTTGGACAATCCATTCCAAGCCACCACAGGCTCTGCTGGCACAAACAGTCTCTATCCAATGTACTTTGCTGATTGGAGTCGCTTCCACACCATCGTAGACCGTTTGAATATGGTTATGCGTCGCTACGACCAGACAGCCCCCGGATTTATCACGTTCTATGGTGAAAAGCGTTTGGCTACATCTGTGCGTGACCCGAATGCGGGTGTGCGTTATCGCTCTACTGGCACATCAACCTGATTGTTGCCTTGGGTGGGGGCAAAAAACCTCCACCCTTTTTTCTGCAACCTTATTTGGAAAAACCATGAGCATCACTGAACGAATCCTGACAGGCATTAAACAGACTTTGGAAACAGGCGACAAAGTCAATATTGATTTGCGCGAAGCATCTGCCCTTACAGGTTCAGGCAGTAATGTTGGTGGACGCACATTATTTGATGACGCATTTGCGGCATTGCGTTTTGCAAACCCTATTCGCCAAGCGGCAAGAACTGTTGTTCGTTCTGGGCAAAGTGCTGTGCAATTTGTTGCCAAAACAGGTAACGCAACTACTGTTGCAAACCCTTGGGGTTACACGTTTACGCCTGACAGCGGAACACCCAACACAGACACAAGCATTTGGCAGTTGCCTACTCGCGTAATCACGGCACAGTTGCCTATTCGTTCTGCGGTGCTGACAGATGTAAATTATTTAGATGAAACTTTGGTTGAAGATTTGGCGGCTGAGTTTGGTGCGGCTGAAGCTGAATCCATGATTATCAATAATGACCAAGCTGGCTCAACCACCACCACAACAGGCGCAACTAATGGCTTGCGTGGTTTAAATATGTACACGACTGCATCAGCTTCTGCTCTTGGCACAAGTGGTACAGCAATTACAAACGGCATTCACAGCATTGCTACTGTGAGTCAAGCGGGTGCGGCTATTGCTTATGGTGACATCACCGACATGGCGCGGTTGTTCCCTGCACAATATTGGACATTGCCCGGCACAGCATGGATGGCGCATCCACAGACTATCCACAATTTGCGTAATCTGGGCGGCGCGGCAATCAAGCAATTCCCTGAAGTTGGCAATGGTGACGGCGGCGCAGTTATTTATATCTTTGGATTCCCTGTAATTCCAAACCCATATATGCAACTTGTCGGCAATGGCAACTTCAGTTTGTACCTTGCAAACTGGCCTCGCTTTGTGACCATTGCTGATGTGGAAGAAATGACCATTCAAGCGTTTGACCAAACAGCACCGGGCTTTATAACCCTATACGGCGAGAAGCGTCTTGCAAGTACCGTGCGCGACCCATTTGCTGGCATTCGTTTGGTTGGTGTCTAACCATGCCTGTTGACCAACTTGGCTATTTAAACATCGGTGCGCCGACCCGCAATCCATTCAATTACGAAAAGTTTGAACAGATTGCGCGGGACAACGCTACCGCATGGCTGACGTTGGCTGAGATACGTCAACAAATAAACTTGTTTGGTGACACAAGTCAAGACACATACCTGAGCAGTCTGGAATTGGCAACTCGCCAAGCCATTGAAGATTATTTAGGCATGAGCATTTTTGCCACAAGCTATCGGGTGTATTACAACGCGGCAAGTTTGTACGGCACACCTTTATCTTTGGATTTGCCGGAGGTATCGCAGAACAACGCAACACCAGCAAGCGGCGTGACCATCACAAATGTTAAGTATTACAACGATGCCACACCGCCCGTTTTAACGACTGTTGACCCTGCAACGTACTATTACGACAACTCAGGCAACAAAGTAGTCTTGCAGACGCTTCCAAGCGACCTGAACAGCAATATGACCAGCCCCGTGTCATGCGAATATGTTTCACCCGCTAACCCGATTGCTTCATATCAAGTTATCAAGCAAGCTGGATTGCTGTTGTTCACGCACCTGTACAACAATCGCAGTGATACAACCGATGGCAATTCAAAGCCGATTCCTTTTGGCGTGGCTACATTGCTTCGCCCATATAAGCCATTGGTGATGTGACATGGGAATCGCACGATTTGAAAATATTGCGGTTAACACTTTGTCGTTTAGCGCAAGTGATTTTGGCGAACAAAGCACAACGCAAGCGGTTTGGTTCAGTACTCGCGCAAGAGTTCATTCCGTGGCAAACCATGTCAAGATTGCCGACAAGTACCGTGTGTATTCAGACATTGTGCAAATGACTTTAAATTACACGCCTAATTTGAAGACCATCATTGACAACCAAAATGCTTATTCAATTACATGGCGCGGCTTTGATTGGCGAATTGACAATGTGCGTGAATCGGATGACCGCATGACTGCAATGATTATGTGTGTACGCAACGACCCTGTGGTGGCTGTCTAATGGCTACACAACAGAATCCGGTTCAATATGCCAAGGCTATCCAGTACCAACTGAACAGCATTGTCACGCCTGTGCCTGTGTACGCGACCTTTAACCGAAACTTTGCCATTGAACCGAAGTTTGTAACTTGGATGTTAAGAAATGTTCATCAAGACGTATTTACTGGACAAACTCAATCAAATAAAAGCATTGACCGTCCGACTTTTCAAATCAGTATTTTTACGCAAGTCATAGAAGAAGGTTTCACAATTTCCAACCAGATACTACAATCCTTGCATGGGTTTAGCGGTTTGTTTGGTGGTGCGACTAATGGCTTTTGGATTGCCAAGGCAGATGTGACTTGGCTTTACAACAGCTACGACAACGATGACAAACTGGCGCAAGTCTTCCTAGACTGTACGCTTGACATTCCAACATAAGACAAGTTCAGCAATCAATCGGAAGGAAACAAAATGCCTTTACCAACGAAAGTTTTACCGGGGTTTGTAGCCTCGTTTTATGTGCAACCAAGCGCAACACCAACACCATTGACCACCGCACAACTGTCGTTGATTGCAAGCGTTTCACCGCTTACTATTACTGGCAATTTGTTAACAGTGGAAGCAGTGCCTGTTTTTGGTCAGGATGATGCAGTCGCTTCATTCGGTGTTGCTGGCTCACGACAATCGGACAAGTTGCCGACACAAAGCGCACCAACGTCAATGACATTTACTGTTGCTTGGAATCCAAGCGATTCAGTGCTGTTGTTGGTACGCGCAGACGCATATAGCGGCCTCATAGACCGCACATATATTGTGCAAGCTACCGATGGCACAGGCACAGTCAATTACGCCTTTAACGCTCGCGCAGGGCAGTTCCAGATTGACGCGCAACCGGGTGCAGAAGCAAAAGCAGTTTTTACTTTGCATCCCCGTGGCAATCAGTATGGTTGGACAAACACCGCTTAATCAGGAGAATCAAACATGGCATTACCATCAAAAGTTTTACCGGGCTTTGTTGCATCAATGTGGATGCAGACATCAGCCGCCACACCTTTTACCACTGCAAACTTGGCTGTTTGGACAGCACAAGTCGCAACGCTGGTCGGCACATCCGCTGGCGGCACGGGCGCATCAGGCACAGCCTTGGCAACGATTGAGGCAGTCCCCGTCTTTGGGCAGGATGACGCAGTAGCGAGCTTCGGTGTTGCTGGCTCAAGACAAAGTGACAAACTTCCAACGCAATCAGCACCGACTTCCTTGACCATCACTGCGGCATGGAATCCATCAGATGCTGGTTTGTTGTTGGTTCGTGCTGACGCTTATTCTGGTCTAGTTGACCGGACTTATGTGATTGCGGCTTACGATGGAACGAACACTGTGGCTTATGCTTTTAATGCTCGTGCTGGTCAATTCCAGATTGACTCACAGCCCGGTGCAGAGGCCAAGGCTGTGTTCACCCTCCATCCTCGCGGCAACCAGTACGGCTGGAGTAACACTTGATGAAAGTCGCTGACGCTGTTGAAGTGTTGGCGACCACTTACCAATCCTTAGATGCAGTGGCACAAGGGTTGGAAGTGAAAGCCAATGAAGTGGCAACCGCGCTTGCAAAAGCAAAGCCCGACACCGTGGAGTTTGTTTGTTTAACAGTACTTGCACGATACAACCCTGTTGTGGAAACGCAAACAGACACACCGGAATAAACATGACAGACACGACAATACAGAACACACAGGACTTGCTAAGTTTTCTTGTTCAACAAGCTGATACACGCAAGGATTGGTTTGGGTTCACTCAGCAAAAAATGACTGCCGTAAGTCTCGCGCATGAGATTGCGGCGCGTCATGCTGACAAGATGACACCAGAAGAAGTGGTCGAGTACGCCAAAGAATTAAATGAATTGCTGTTTCATCGCTTGATTAAACCCGGCGCATGGAGATTGTGACATGGCAACATTTAAATGGGAAGTCAAAGGTTTAGACAAGTTAATGTTAAATCTTGATGATTTAGCAGAAGTTATTGGCGACAAAAAAGCAACCAGCAAAGTACTTATCCCTGCTTTGCGTGAAGCAATGAAACCCGCATTGGCGGCTATCCGTCAAAAAGCACCTAAAGACACAGGTGCAATGGCAGAACATTTATGGATTGAAGCACGGCGACCGAACAAACGCGATAAGCGTTCTTTGTATGTGCGCCCCGGTGATAAGACGATTGCATTGGTGACCACAAAAGCATTTCCAAAAAAGCTGAAAAAACAATGGCACGCTGACAATAAAGATTTGTCGCCCGGACAAAGGCAAAAAGCATTCAAGAAATTTGCCTTGTCTACTGGTTTTCCATACGATGCAAGGGCGATTGCCCAAGAATTTGGAACATCACGCCATCCAGCACAACCATTTATGCGGACAGAATTTGCGGCACAATCTTCAAATGTTGTTAACGAATTGGCGCGAGCCTTGAAGCAACGCATTGACAATTACAAGATGAGATATTTGGGTTATTAAACAAGGACAAAACATGACACGATTTACCGATGCCTTTGGCAAAAAGTACGAAGAAAATAAAGAGAAAATTTTTACCCGCAAATTTGATTTGGGCGGTCACACTTTTAAGGTGCGGATTCCCTATGTACACGAATCAGACACGATGTATAAGCTGATTCAAGAACCAGCGCAGGAACTGGTGGATGCTACATACCAAACCATTGCTGAACCACTGATGCGGTTTAAAGACCAACCAGACGCAGAGGCTACGTTTACCTTTACTGACGATGACATCGTGGTCAATGGGCGTTCCTTGCGCGATACAGCCAAGTCCAAGGTACAGACAGAAACCAAGATTACTGAATTCTTCAAACTGCTTGTGCCTGAGAATCCAGAAAATTCTTTGGCTGACTTGACGTATGAAGAAATCGCGGCAGAGTTCCCGCTGTCGGTGCAGTTGCAACTGATGGAAAAAATATCAGAAGCAATCAGCCCGACATACAAGGAAACAAAGGGAAACTGATTGGCTCATTGAAAAGTCAAGTCATCACCGCGATGATTTTCAATGGGCATACACATGAAACAATAGCGGAACTGGACGATGTGATGATGGCGCAATTACAAACAATGTATGCAGATGGGCTGGTCGGCAATCGTGCCGTGATTGAGCTTTTAGGCACATTGACCAATGGCGTTTTTAATTACATGAGGGCTGACAAATCACCGCCTTATAAACTGGTCAACATTTTGGGTTCTGCGTATGATTACCTATTCCCGCCATTGACTGAAGAACAGAAAAAACAGCAAGCAAACGAGCAACTGCTTGCGTTCATGAGTCAAGCACCGGGCTTTTCACACGATAGATTCGGGGTAAAAGATGGCGAATAATGTCGGTCGTTTAGGCGTTGTCCTTGGGCTGGATACAGCAGAATTTATTGCTGGCATAGACACGGCTGAACGAATGCTGGTGAAGTTCGGCACTGCTGTTGAAAAATATGGCAAGATGGCTGGCGTTGCAATGGCGGCGGCTGGGTTAAATGCGTTAACTTATGCCGATGAATTAGGCGATGTTGCCAAAGCAAATGACACCACCATTGAATCGGTGTTGAGGTTACAGCAAGCCCTTGCCGCAAACGGCGGCGAAGCTGAAAACGCTGGCAAGATTTATTCTGGCTTTACAAAGTACATTGACGAAGCCGCGCACGGCAGTATGGACGCACAGAAGCGGCTTGCTTCAATGGGCATCACGCTTAAAGACATTGCAACGCTTGGCACACAGGACTTATTCAATAAAGCTATTACTGGTTCTGCTAACACTGCGGACACAATCACACGCAATGCAAACGCTTATGCGGTCTTTGGTCGTGCTATTAAAGGAACTGACTTAAAAGGTCTTGCACAGGATTTAAGCAATGCAAACCCTTTGGCAAAAGAACAAGCTGAAAACATACAAAAAGCGGCAGATGCTTGGGGCGAATTAAAGAAAATAACACTTGAAACAAATGCTGTTATTGCTGGTGCAATCGGGCCATCTATTTTGGCTTTGATTGATTTCATGAAAGATTTGCGCGGAGAATCAAGTCTGCTTGGCGATGCGTTCAGAATTACATTTGAGACAATCGTAGTTTTGGCGGCAGATGCGGCAACACAACTCATTGATATTGGCATATCTTTAAGCCAAACAATGTTGATGATTAAGGCATTTATACCCGGCACAGAAGTCGAAGGCAAATGGTCTGAATTTGAAAAGAAGCGTGAAGAAAACCTTGCGCGATATGCCGCGTTAGTTAAAAGGGTGATGGGCGAACAAGATTTTTGGACGGGTGAAAAAAAGCCAAAATATTTTGAAGGTCACATGGGCGTTAAAGTGCCGTCTAAACTTGGCGATGATGGTCGACCAGTAGTAGATGCTTTTGCAAAAGAGACCGCACAATTAACTGCCAAAGTCGCATTACAAAAAGAATTATTGCATTTAGAAGAACTATCAAATTACTTGCATTTGAAAAGTATAAATGCAGATAAAAATGCGATTGATTTGGCTAATATTGAAATACAACAAGAAGTTCAACTTGCAAACATTGCAAATGCTCGCGCACAGGCTTTAGCAAATGAAAAACTAACTGATGACCAAAGAAAATTAGTCAATCAAAATTTTAATTTGCAAGAAGAAAGAGCAAATGCAAAAGCACTTACAGATAAAGCATATTTATTAAATTTAAACGATAAACTTTTGGGTTTATACGCTGAACAAGAACAAGCCAGAGAAATTATTTTAGGTGTTGATAAAGAAATTGGAAATCAACAATTAGCGGCAATTAGCATGGATAAATTGCAAGCCGATACACAAGCTAATGAATTGCAATTAAAAAAAGAAATTCTGCGTATTAACGGGCAAGAAATTGCAGATTTGGCTAAAGCAAATATGTCAGATACTGACCGTAGCAATATCATTAGAAAAGCACAAGACGATAGAACAAAAGCAGTTCAAGAATTCCAGCAAATCAATGCTGTTGTAACAAAGCAGTACCAAGAACAACTTGAAGCTGTTGGTCGTTTAAATGCGGCACAAGATGAAGCATTTGCTTTTGATGTGCGCCGACAAATCCTTGAACAAAACAAATACCACATGAGGCAAGATGAAATTAAACTTGCTGAAGAACAAATTAACTCAGAACAAAAAATTGCTGATTTGCGTAGACAGCAAATGGAAGCAAGGCGCACAATGGGGACAGGTGCATTGGCTGATGCAGAAAGTAATCGCATTGACAATGCTATTGCTCAAGAACAAACATTAAGCGCAGTAAGAAAACAATCCATTAAAGATGAATATGACCGCCAACAATCATTTACTGTTGGATGGAATGATGCGTTTAATTCATATATGCAAAATGCAACAAATGCCGCATCATTAGGTGGGCAAGCATTTAGTGCTGTTATGGGTAATATGAATTCAGCTTTAGATAAATTTGTTGATACTGGCAAATTAAGCTTCAGTGATTTGGCAAACAGCATCATTAAAGATTTAATTAAAATTCAATTAAAAGCCCAAGTGACTTCAATGTTTAGCTTTATGGGGGGCGGCGGTCTTGGCGGTGATAATATATTTGGAATGTTTAATGGCTTAGGCACGGGTGGCGCACCAAATGCTTATGCGTCAGCGACAGGCGCATCATTTACAAGGGCATCAGGCGGCACGGTTTCAAGTGATACGCCATATATGATTGGCGAACGTGGCCCTGAATTGTTTGTACCGGGTTCATCAGGCACAGTCATTCCGACAAACAACCTTGCATCAGCAATGGCTGGTGGTGGCGGTCAAACTGTTAACTACAATGGCCCATACATTGCCAACATGAGTGCCATTGACACCCAGACAGGCGTTCAATTCTTAGCGAAGAACAAGCAGACAATCTGGGCTTCGTACCAATCAGCAAATCGTTCAGTTCCAGTATCAAGGTAAAACATGGCAGTCCCAAATACATTTGCAACAGATACATCACCGATTCCATTGGCAGACTTGGATGCAAACTTTGCCTATTACGATGCGGCACTTAGCGCATCAGGTGCAAACTTGGTTTTTCAAGGATTGCAAGCTACCAAACAAACTGCGCCAACGATTGCAAGTGCCACAACGATTGCGCCAACAACATCTATTTTCTTTGTGTCAGGTGTTACGCCTGTTGTCACCATTACTGCGCCAACGCCTATTTCATTGACAGGCGGTCAAATAACAATTATCCCAACTGGAATTTTTACTACAACAATCGCGGGTAATATTGCATTGGCTTCAACAGCCGTGGTGGGTAAGGCATTGATAATGACCTACAACCAAGGCACTGCAAAATGGTATCCATCCTACTAAGGTCATGCCATGAGCTTACAAAGTATTTTATCAATCGCTGAAACTGTCAGCATTCAAGACCACAAATTTGCTGGTCAGATGCTGTCGCGCAATATGCGAATCAGCACATCGGAGATTCTGACTGTTCAGCCGTTTCAATTCACCATTAAGCCAATGAACTACTTGCAGTACAGCACCAATCGCGGTGTGTTGTCTGCGCTTCGCACTGCTGACCGAATCACTGAGCAATATATCAACTTTGGCACAACTGGCTGGCTGAACTACATCAAGTACCAAGGCGATATGTCCAGCGTTCAAGCAAACGCAACAACGATTGAAGTTGGCACAACAGGAATGAATATTATTCTTGGCACATTACCAGCAATCACATCAACTTTGTTTATTGTTAAGACAGGCGACTTTATCCAAATTGACCGCTATGCCTACATAGCAACAGCAAATGTCCAGCGGGGCGGCGCATCAACTGTGACCATTCCTGTTCACCGCACCGTCATGACCCCTGTGTCGGCTCAAATCCCTGCTGTAATTGGTGAATACGGCACGACAACTAGCTTGGGTGGGTCAACCTACACAGGCGTGACTTTCCCTGTTGTCCTGCGCGATTACCCGACCTACACGCTTGTGCCAATGACTAATGATTCATTCATCCAATGGGATGGTGCGTTCAATGCTTACGAGGTTGTGCTGTGAACATAATCGCACCAGTTGAAGATACCAACGTCATACGCTATGCCGACTTTGTGCGAATCACAACGGCATCGGCTGTCTATCGGTTTTCAACTGCGCCAACTGCAATCACTGTTGCGGCAGTAGATGCTTTGCCATTTACAGGCTTGAGCCAACTGGTCAGCATTGGCTCTGCCACCAGAGACATCAAAAGCACCGCCAACGAAACGACAGTGACCTTGATAGGCATAGACACCACCATGCTTTCGCTGGTGCTTGGCGCGGGTATTAAGGGTTCAGAAATTGAAATGTGGCACGGGTTCTTTAATGCGGCTGGCAACCTGATAACCACCAGCAATGCCGCATGGATTAACTCATCAAATTATTATCTTGGATGGACAAACAGCACGGGTGTGCAAGTGCCGTGGCAGACATCAACGGCAAACAGCGGCTTGTACCAATATTTCAATGGTTACATAAACAGCTTTGGCATTAGCGAACAGTGGATGGAAGAGATTCGCGGCTATGTTGGCACAGTGACCGTGAGCGCATCCAGCATTCAGCTTATTTTGCAAAACCGCACGGCAGGACGGTACACCAACAATAACGCATGGACACAATTTAATGCGACTGATACCAGCATGAATCGTGTTAATTACATCCAAACTGTAAACTATCAATTTGGTAAAAGCCCCAATTCATAGGACAAAACATGATAAGACAAGCTAACAAATTTGACATGGAAGCCATTGTTCGGATGCTTAAGGCATACCGCGACAAAGCACCCGCGCAATTCCTGCGTGATTCCAGCAATCAAGAACACATTGAAAAGCTGATAACCAACATCCTTGCTGGCGCGGGATTTATCCTGCTTGCAATCAAAGATGAAGACCCTGTCGGTATGGTAGTTGCCGCACAGCATCCAAACATTTGGAATCCTGAAGTGATGCAAATCAGCGAGATTGCATTCTGGGTTGACGAAGAACATCGCGGCGGCAAGTCTGCTCATCGACTGCTTCACGCCTATATTCAACAATGCGAAGAATGGAAGCAAGAAAACCGCATTCAATTTTTTAGCTTAAGTAAAATGGTCAACAGCCCCGACTTGTCGTATGAAAAGTTCGGTTTTGAAAAGCTGGAAGAAACGTGGATTAAGTAATCATGCCGGGTTCAATAATTGTTGCCACTTTTTTTCCAACGCTAACAGGTTTTGCGGCATCAGTTGCGGCGTTTGCTATTAACACAGTTGCATCTGCAATTCTTTCTAAGCAGTTTTCACCAGATTCAAATGCAAACAATACGCAAGGCGACCAAAACAACCCCGGCAGTCGCTTGCAGATTCCTCCCGCTGGCGACAATAAGATTCCAGTTATTTATGGCTCTGCTTATACGGGCGGCACAATCACTGACTTATCTATAACCAACGATTCACAAAATCTTTATTATTGTTTAGCTTTATGCGAGGTAACCAACACTGAAAGCGGCGGCACACCCGACACAATTACTTTTGGAAACACTTATTGGAGTGGCAAACGGGTTATTTTCCAAGCTAACGGGTACACTGTTGCATCGCTACTAGATGAGTCAACAGGGCTTTACGATTATTCTGTGGCTGGAAAATTAGAGTTTTATTTTTATAAAAACGGTTCAACAAACCCAACAAATAGCGCATTTTTTGCTTATGGCTCTCAAGTCATGGGTAATACAAATTTAGTGTATCAATGGGATAACACTAAATTGATGAGTAACTGCGCTTTTGTGATTATTAAAATCAGATATTCAGCAAGCGCAAACTTAACTGGCATTCAACCAACTAAATTTCAAGTTACTAATGCTAGATATGCGCCCGGTGATTGCTTCAGCGACTATTTGTTTTCTACCCGATACGGGGCGGCAATACCCGCATCAAACATTGATAGCACAAGCCTTACCGCTTTAAATGCTTATTGCAATCAGCCTTTTACATTCACAACCTATTCAATCGGAACTGGTTCATTGCCGCAAAGATTTCGCTTTGATGGCGTTCTGGACACTCAACAGCCAATCATGACGAACTTGCAATATATGGCAACTTGTTGTGATTGCTTGCTTCGTTATAACGAAGTATTAAACACATGGGGCGTAGTGGTTCAAAGCCCGACTTATACAGTTGCAATGGCATTAAATGATGACAACATTGTTGGGTCGATTGCTGTTACTCCTCTTGACATTGCTTCATCATTTAATATTGCAGAAGTTAAATTTCCTGACAATTCAGCCCAAGACAGCTTTAACTCAGCAACATTAAATCTTGCTGTTATCAATCCATCATTGCTTTACCCTAATGAACCTGTAAATAAACAGACCATTAGTTTGCCATTAGTTAACGATAATGTTCGGGCGCAATATCTTGCAAACAGATTCCTTGAAACTTGCCGTGAAGATTTGCAAATTCAATTAACGATAAATTATGTAGGCTTGGAATTAGAAGCTGGCGACATTGTTTCATTGACTAATACAAATTATGGTTGGTCGGCTAAATTATTTCGCATTTCTAGGGTAACAGAAAATTTTGGCTCTGATGGTTCAATCACCGCGACTTTAATGCTGACTGAATACAACAGCACAATCTATGATGATGTAAGCATTACGCAGTTTACGCCATCACCTAACACTGGCTTAGCTTCACCATTGACCTTTGGAACAATTCCGACACCACTAATTACGGCAAGTTATCCATCTGCCGCAAATCCATCATTTGTAGTTAACATAACCACATCTTCTGCGGGTATTGTTGATTATGTTGAATGCTGGTATTCCGCATACGCAAGCCCTACAACATCACAACGATTCTTTGCTGGCACATCAGCGATTGCTTCTGATGGTAACCCTTATGACCCCAACACTTATTTGACTATTACGTTGACTGATATTCCAGCGGGTAATTGGTATTTCTTTAGCCGCATGGTTAATAGTCTTGGTTCAAGCGTTTATAGCTCACCATCTTCAGTGTTTCAATGGCGACCAAACACATTCACCTATGTTGAACAATACCTTGTTGTAGCTTATGGAAATGACCTTGTTGGCACAGGCATTTCAGCATCACCAACAGGCAAGAACTATTATGGCTTGTACAACTCAACATCAAACACATACAGCGCGGTTGCTTCTAACTACACATGGTATTTGGCACAGCCAACATTTGGCACTGTTAACAAACTTTGTTTTATAAATCGCACGGGCAGGAAGTTTAGCTTTGGTACTGCACCAGCGGGATACGCTTCATCAACTGCGGCGTATGTTCCTGTATCAACATTTGATAACTCGCTGTGGTCTGCATTGCCTGATGGAACAAATTACATTGACCTTGATGTTCGCACGGGTCAGCTTACGCGCACAGGTACAACTACTGTTGGCTCTGGACAAATTGCAATCACCAACAATCCTGATGGAACAATGATTGGGTCTTTGGCTCAATTTTTGAATTTTGGCGGCGCACAAACCTACACCAGTTCAGTTGCATCTCTTACGGTTGACATCTATGGTCGAGTGGTTGGCATCATCCCGCCAGATGATTTTTATTACACATCCGAAGACTTTACCGCGACAGCGGCACAAACAGTATTTACGCCTACTGCAAGACAAGCTGGATATATTACAGGTCAAGATTTGGTTTATCGCAATGGCGTGTTGCTGGACACAACTGAATACACTGAATCAAGTACAACAGTAACCATGAACACTGCTTGTGTGGTTGGTGAATTTGTTGCGATTGTGTCTATGCGTTCTGTTGCGTCATCAAACACTTATGAAGATTTGGGCTTGCTGTATTCAAGCGGCACAGGAACGACAACATTAACCTATACAAACTTGCCGCATCAAATTATTAATGCTGGCGATAAATTAACATTCAGCAATACTGGAACGCCAACGCAATACACAGTATCCACAATCAATTATGTAACCAAGCAAATTGTTTTTACTGCGGCATTCACTGCAACCGCTGGAAATTCTGTTTATCGCTATCGCGCATCAGGTGCAACATACCCATCATTCAGCCGCTTTACAGCAACATTAACTGCGGCAAGCACTTACACGCCGACAACATTCCAGTTGGTATCTGGCTCTGAGCTTTTGTACTTGAATGGCACAGAAGTCAATGACCAAGATTATGATTTGGTCGGAAACACAATCAATAATTTTCCATCTACGGCAACAGGTAATTTCACAATAATTCAATTTGCACCTAACAATCAAGGCGTGCCAAATGGTTTGCCAACGGCAGTATCTACATTCACAATAAGCGGAACACCTGTTTACAGTTATTCCTACACACCAGCATATTTTGAAATCTTTGCCAATGGTTGCTACTATGACCAAGGCGTAGATTTCACAACGGCAACAGGCTCATACACGCTTGTTCCGACACCAACCAACAACACAACAGTTCTTGTTCAACAGACTTACAACGCATCAGGGGCGGCATAATGACTCAAGCATTTAATCTTTCACAACTTGCAAACAACGTCAATACCACTGGTCAGCTTAATGCGGCGGCGGGTTTGTATAACCAAACTCCTGTTGCAAACGGTGGTACTGGTGCGGCAACATTGGCGGCAAATGCTGTGTTACTTGGAAATGGCACAAGTGCATTGCAAACAGTTGCGGCAAGTACATTGGGCAACGTATTAACATCTAATGGGACAACTTGGGTTTCACAAGCATCAAGTGGTGGAACGCCTGTAGTTACTATTTATTCAGCACCAGCTACATGGACAAAATCTCCAACACTTAAAGCGGTAAAAGTCTTTATGGTTGCGGCGGGTGGTAGTGGTGGCTCGGGAACTACAAACCCTGCTTTGAGTTCAATTCAGGGCGGCCCCGGCGGTAATGGCGGGATTTTGCAAGGTTTTGCACAAGCGTCAGCAATCCCCGGCCCTTTATCTATTACCGTTGGTTCTAGTAATGCTGGCGGCACAAATGGCACACCCGGCACACCAAGTAACCCCGGAGTGACGGGTGGAACAAGTTCTTTTGGTACTGTTTTTTCTACAACTGGAGGTGGTGCTGGTACTGCTCAAAGTGGCCCTGTAGCGGGGTCGGCAGGTGCGCCCGGTGGTTCAAATACGATTACAACAACACCAACAACTTCATCGTTTGGACTTACAAGCCCAACAGCAACACCAGTTCAGGCTTATGGTGTTCGTGGTCAAACTGGCCCAACTACAAAAAATGCAAGTGGGTATGGCATGGGCGGCGCAGGTACTGCTGGCCCTGCCCCCGGCGGTTCATCTTCTGGAGGATTTATGATTGTTGAGGAGTTTTATTGATGAAAGCATTGGTTTCACCTAATGAGCCAAGAGAAATTGGCTATCGTGTTGCTCAAGTTGAACAACAAGAATTTGAAGTAGCACTTCCTTTATTTTGGGTAGACTGTGCAGATACCGACAAAGCAGACCAATGTTGGTACGACCCAAGCGACCAGAGAATCAAGCCATTTCCACAAGACACGACAGGATAAATTATGTGCGACCAACTTAGCCAATTTGTTGTTGAAAAATATGTTCATCTCAAGAGTTTTCTTGCGGAAGAATCATGCGCTGAGTTGACCGCTGAATTAAAACGGTTGATTGCTGAAAAGCAAACAGTGCAAGATGTTCAATGTCCAAAGTCTGAAGCAATTCACGGCGCAATGGCGTTTGACAAATTGCTGGTTGATTTACTTCCGCACTTTGAACGTGTATCTGGCAAACGTCTTTACCCAACATATTCCTATGCTCGTTTGTACGCGCCGGGCGAAGATTTAACCATTCACACTGACCGACCATCTTGCGAAATAAGCGCAACGCTGACCCTTGGCTTTGAGGGTGGTGTGTGGCCTATCTACATGGGCGATGAGGGTAAGGCTAACGCAAGCAAGATTGACATGATTGTGGGCGATGCTGTGCTTTATCGGGGCATGGACAAGCACCATTGGCGCGAGACATACACTGAGGGCAAATGGCAAGCACAAGTATTTCTGCATTACGTTGATGTTGATGGCCCACACGCCGAATGGAAATTTGACAAGCGACCATCACTTAACTTGCCATCGGCTGAAATGCGCCATTGGATTTACAGCGACATCCTAACGCCTGAAGCCTGTGATTCATTGATTCGGCTTTACACACAAGATAGAGTACCAAAAGAACCACCTGTGATTGGTGATGGTGTTGGCGCAATCAATCTGGAAGTGCGAAATGTCACCCGTGTGATGTTGCCTACATACAAAGACATTGGCGGTCGGCTTGCGGCGGCGGGTCTATGGG
>Ga0114978_10001266_pt1 | contig 21316 bp, 15 predicted proteins | sample S_140212_EF_Meta_FD_87027 | JGI IMG/M metagenome (GOLD analysis project Ga0114978, IMG submission 87027) | Freshwater microbial communities from Lake Simoncouche, Canada to study carbon cycling - S_140212_EF_MetaG | ecosystem: Environmental > Aquatic > Freshwater > Lake | place: Lake...
ACCGACGTTATCGCCGGTTTCGATTGCTTCGAAGAGCTTGAAGCTTTCTTGCAGACCAAGGGTCAATACACCAACCCACAGGGTACGGCCAACACACGCTTTACTGAAATCAAGTTCGGGGACCTCACCGTTCGCCTTGATCCAGATTGCCAAGATGACCGCATGTACTTCTTGAACCGTTCAACACTACGCTTTGCGTATTGCGCCGGCGAGTTCATGAAGAGCTACCCAGCACAGCCAATCGAAGGAACGCTTGACACAGTCGTGCCAATCGCTTCAACGGTTCTGTTTGGTGTTTCAGAGCGTCGTGCAAACGGCCTTCTAATCCGTTCGTAATAACGAACAGGTTTTACCTGAAATAAAATACCGGAAAACCGGTCAAAAGAGGAGGGTCCCCGTTTCGGCGGGGACTTTTCCTTTTCCCGGTTCCCCAATGTCGGCTTGTAATGAAAGACTTTCGGAGGATTCATGGCTTACACACTTTCTACCTTGCGCACCTATACGCGAGATCTAACTGGCATCTATACAACTGACATCATTTCTGACGACCTTTTGGGTCGCTGGATCAACGAGGCCTACTTTGAGGTAGGTCGGATGCACAAGTGGTCTTGGGCTGGCGTTGTTACTGATTTGGGTAACTCTAGCAGCCCTGCTTTCCCAGCACAGTTCCACCAAGTTCTTGCGTACCGCGCTGCTGTAAAGGTTCTGCAGTTTGAATCTGACGACACAAAGCGTTCAGAGTTCTTTATGAACGAGTACAATGTTCTCGTTTCTGACATGTACAAGTATGACCTACAGGCTAACGCTTATGCTGTTACAAACACAATGTCTGGACTTATCGGCAATGTCCGCACCTGGCTGGAAGACTACAGTGACCGCATCTCTGATTCTGTTATCAACAATAAAATCATGGATGTTTATGACGAACTGTATGAAGGTGCTACCTGGTCTTTTGCAAGAACACCTTTTCCTGGTATGGGCTGGGACTACACCCGTGCCCTGGTTTTTGGTGCTGCCGGACGCCTAGCTTCTCTGGCTAACAAGGATGCTGCGTTTGTATCAGCAATGCAGCAAGAGTACGGTTTAGCTATTGAAGAGATGAAAACAGTGTTCTTGCTGACAAACACGTCTGTTGCTTCAAACACAAGAGCGCATCTTCGTTCGTTGGTTCGCAGCGTTACCGGAATCTATAGCAAAACTATTCCTGATACACTTATCAATGCTTGGCTTGCCGAAGAGTATCAAGTTTTGTTGCAGGAACGTTCTTGGAAATGGGCACAGCTCATCCACCAGGTTACTCTTCCTGCTAACACTAGCACATTTACATTCCCAGGTGGCCTCTCTGGTCGTATCCTTGAGATGTTTGTAGTAGAAAACGTAGATGGTTTGACAGGAAGTCAAGACAATGTGTCTTCTAGGGACATCATCTATACTGTGCCAAGCGTCATAGATGTAGAAATCAACTCTGCAAGGTATGTTTATACAATGCAGTCACCAACAACTGTTCGTATCTCACCAGCTCCATCTGATGATATGACGATTCGTATTCGTTATGTTGCCACATCTACTGCTCTTACTTCTGATTCTTCTACTACAGCAATGCCAGATAAATACAATCCTATCTTGTCTTATCGTGTAGCTATGAAGGTAGCTGCTTACTCTAATGCTCCATCAAACATTGTGGAGCTATGCCAATCAAGTGAGAAGAAGCTATACGACGCCATGTACTCTGAGTATATGCTTAGCAACTCTACAGAACCACTTCAAATGGGTGGCAGTGGTTTAGAAAGCCGCAAGTATCTTCCGTTGTTTAGGACGGCGTAATGATTAAGCAAACTATTACGGACTTTGCTGGAGGAATCCAGGAGTCAAGTTCTCCAGACGACTTCTCTGGCCGTCAATGGTCACAACTTCTTGGTGTTATACCAAAGAACACTACAACATTTGAAAGCCAATGGCCTATGCAGTCCATGAGTGCGGCTGTAGAAAACGAAGAGCTTTGGCTACAAGACGCTACAGCATTTAAAGAAGTATTTCCATTAGAGTCCTCTGGACAGACCTACCTTGTTGCTATCAAAAACGATGGATCTATCTGGTGGTGCTATGTACCAGCTGAGGATACAGGATATGCTACAGTGAATACCACAAGTTGGTATCAGATAACTGAAGCAGAGAACACAGGTATTGCATTTGGTGAATTGAATCCTATCCTAGTTCATCCAAACCCTGGCTTTCGCTTTGTTACTGGTCTAAACTTACCTGTCTATAAGTACATTAAAACACCTTTCCCTGGTCGAGAGTCCGACTTTGGACAAGACCTTCTACCTGATACACTTGTAGATTATGATGGAACTGGTGAAGAGACAGTTGTCGAGAGTTTAAAATCACGCGCCAATGTACCAGCTGTACTTATAGGATGCCGTCGCTCACTTAAGTTTGTAGCCGGTGACCCTATATTTGACATGCGCACATTTAATGATGCACAAATGCCAGCAATTGACCACGCTATGCTTGTAGCTTACGTGGATCCTCGTGTAGAAAATGGTGCTATAAAAGTTATAAGCTTTCCAAACTTCCGTAGGTGGCCAACATTCAAACGCAACTTTGCTGTTAATGACGAAGATGGTGTCCCTATTGCCAACTGGCCACAGGTAACTGTAGATGGTGTTGTCTATGGAGTAGAAGAACGCGGCTACCCTATTGTACCGTTTAGTGCTACAACCGCTGAACCACAGGGAGCAGACAGAACTTTTGTTATTGAATACCCATACACCGGCATAGGTCCTTATGGTAATCCATCACCAATAACAGCTTTTCACCCATACACGTACCTTGATTTAAACAGCGCCCTTCTACCAGGACGTAGTATCATGCCACGAGGAAACATCGGGACAATGTGGGACAACAGGTTAATCCTCGGCGATATTGAGTATCGTTCAGATAAAGCCTTTCAAGCTACAGATGGTGACGGTAAGGTTAGTCCTGGATTTAACCGCGCATTAGTAGGGACGCCAGCTTTAACTGATGGCAACACAGAGGCACATCGTGGAAGTTTCTACTACTCTATAAGAGACATTGACGAGTTTGATCCACGTAACGTTGTATCTGTATCTGGTACAGACGCTCGTATTGCCGGTATGCATCAAATTGACAACTATCTTATTTGTGTAACAACACACGGCGGACCAACAGACGGAGTGTTCGCACTATCGGGAAATCTTGCAAACCTTGTGTCCTATGCTGGTACGCCTAATCTTGCTTCCGTTCGTCACCAACTTATTCGTGGCGGCGTTGGTGTTGCAGAAGGAGCAAATGACGGTGATGGTTACCGTTCGCAAACTTGCCTATGGCCAGAAGCTAGCAACGTAATATTTATCGACAAGTCTGGTGCTATTTATGCTACAGACGGACGCAAACTTGACGCCATTGATCGAATTGGTCCTGTACGTCCAAAGCAGTCATACTACAATGATCACGTAGCAGCCATGGGTAAGCACCTAGTTGTTTGGCGCAACATGCGCATGCTAGTGTTTTCCATTCTAGGATCCGATGGAGAACAGGGATACGGATGCTGGACAGAACTGGTGTATCCAGGCAAGGGCGGGATCGTTGCTGTTAATGCTCGAGATATTCAATCCATGGTTGGTACAGCAACACAAATGTTCATGGTTATTAAAGGCCAGGTCTGGCGCTTTGTGCCAGCAGGACCAGAAGCAGAAAAGGGACGTATTAATAATGCTCCTATAACTATTGAGGTATCCACGCCTGTACTTGGTGATCACACCGGAGCTAAAAAAACTAACTGGTTCCGTGTAGGATTTTCGTTCTTCACACCAACAACCTGTACTGTGGCATCTGTCACAACCAAAGCAGAGTCTATATTCACTACAGGAACCCCGTCTCCTAACCCGTCTCCTGTGCCGTCCTATACTGTACCTGTAAGCAAGAGTTATACTTCAGGTCATTACGAACTGGTCTTACCGGCCGGTATAGGGCCGCAGACAGTGATGACTGCTAAGTTTTCTTTCACTGGCAACATAGTCCTTAAGGGTTTCTCATACTGGTCTTCTGCTGGAACTATGGAGCGCGGTGAGAAGCCATGACCAAGCCAGACCAGAACAGAGTTAATCTCGGACCAGCTAGAATAAAAGTTGAAGACTCTATCTATGATGCTGTCGATCAGGGTATTGTTGGCACAACTACTACTGTAGTTGCTCCTGTCGATACCGGGTTCGTCCCGATCGGGCCTATCGGGGACCTGATCACCCCGCCTGTCCTGGCTCCTGTGACCGGGTATCCTATCTATGCTACCGATATTAACTTTTTAGATGGTACTGGTGGTTATCCGTTTTTAAACCCAGCGACGTCTTGGAGTATACTTGACTTGTCTGGTCTTGGTTCTTTTGTTAATACCTTGGTTGTAGGCGCTAGCCAAGTCGACCTTGCGTTTGTTAATCTTGACAACCCGTCACAGAGAACAACTTATGCTGGCAAATACAAAGGTGGTCCTCTTGACTTTGTTATACGAGACGGTATTTTAACACACGGATGGTTGTCTTTTGTAGGTAGCACTTGGGTTGGGTCTGATGTAACTATAACAATCAACGGCACTACACAGACTATTCTTGCTGCAACTGTTAATGAGTATATGGCTGCTGGAAAAAGTGATGCAACACACCGTTATTTTTACTTTGGTACTGGCTGGAATGGCAACGTTGCTTACGTTAGGGTAGCACACACTGGATCCTTGGCTATCGAGGTTGTTGGCATTCTACCTTTTAATCCTTTTTTCTTGGACGCTAACCCTAAAACTACTGTTCGTGCTGTTGCTAATGGAGTTTTGTGGTTAGGAGCACAAACGTCTGGTCCTTTTGCGGAGTATGCAGCAGCTATAGATATAGCAACTGGTGCTGCTACTGCGGTGTATACCATCACATCTTTTCGTAGCGTTACGGAGTCTTGGTTTGGTTTAACTACTGGAGAAGCTGCATACTTATTTCCTACAGCAGTAGGGTCAGATTACGTATACGATCTTCGTATCATCGGAGTAGATGGTAGCATAACCAACCAAAGCAACATCATAACTCTTACTAGTGATTCTTTATCACAGTACGTAGATATTCCAGGTACTGACACCATGCTTGCTACTAACTCGTTATCGCCTAAAACTCTTTACCAGATCAGTCCAGCCGGGTATCAGATTGTTGGCGGCACTCCTGGCGATATCCAGTTGCCAAGGATCAGCGATGCCTCCCCTGGGGCATTGCGTTTTTGGGGATCTACCGTCTCAACCACTGGTGTGGCTCTATACGAGTTTGCTCTATAGTCCCCAGTTCCGGCTAATATTAGGAGATTCTTATGGCAAACGAAACACAACAGCGCTTCTATCAACTTCCAAGTGGGATGTGGGTAGATGCCATGACTGGACAACGGGCACCTGAGCTTATATATCTTAAAGAAGCTATGATCTCAGCTGCTTCTCCAAAAGCTCAGGCACAGGCTGCTCAGGTAGAGAAACGATATCCGGAACAATACACCGCTTGGTTGTATGACGAGAAAAACTTGAGCCTTCCAAAGATTAGTGACTATTCTACATTTTTAAATACTGTAAATGAGGCTGGTGATGTACTAGCAAGGCCGTCAAATAGAATAAGTTCTCTTCCAAAAGAAGGTGAAAAAGGTGGCGGTACTATTGACTTTATAGAAAGTGTGTTTCCAGCATCTTATTGGGGAAACGCAATGCAAGACGCCAGCAAGGGCAATACTCGCAATGCAATAGGTAATATACTACTTGGCGGTGCGTCAGCATTAAGCGGACCCGTTGCTGGTAAAGTTACTAAACTTGCTCAGTTCCTTCCATTCCTTGGTGAGGCTCCAGCTACTGCATCAACTGCTGTTAAAGTTGCTAAGAAATTTATCCCTTGGCTTCTCGGCAATACTGTTGAAGCAAAAACTTTTGGTGAAGCAGAAGATATAATTCTAAACAGACCACCATCTACACCTGTTTATCCTTATCCTGCTCGACCTGCAAGTCCTGCTACTCGCAACATGAGTATGACTGCGGAAGAATACGCTAAAATGGTTGCTGCTAACCAGAACCGTACGGATGCGGGAGGACGTAGCGGGATGGGTGCAACTAGTGCTCCTGTGCGTCCTGAGTTTGGTACTTTTGAACCTCCTGTTCCTGTTTCTCCTAGTGCTCCTATTGCTACTATTCCACCACCTGCACAGTTACCTTTAACACCTGAACAGATGGACTACTATGGTGAGGAGATGTCTGGTATTAATAAACTGTATCAGCAAACTCTTGCTGATATTGCTAAAGATCAGGAGCAGGGGCAGTTGGGATATGCCCGTATTGGCCAGGCTGCGCAGCGTCAGGCTGCTGGTGCTGCTGTGGATATTGGTAATCAAATGGCTGGTTCTGGTATTGGTAGTTCCCCAGCAGCGGCCTTTGGTGCAGAGCAAATGGTGCAAGCACCCCTTGTTCAGAAGCGTCAAGCTAATAGGTTGAACCTGGATCAGTTGCTTGGGCAGTTAGAGAAACAGAAAACGCAAGCGGGAACAACTATGGATATGTCTAAACTTGGATTAAAAAGGTGGGAAACTATGCAGAAGGCTGCTAATACTGCTGGACAAGTTCAATCTGGTTATCAAAACTATTGGGGTGGTATCTGATGAGCGTAAAAAGTGATACTGTTGATAAGCTTGCTAGCGCCTTAGTAAAGCAGGGCGGCAAAAAAGTTGGCAGCCTTCTTACATCTATTTTTAAATCAGGTTCTAAGAAAGCTGATGACGTTGTTGAGACCGTTGTTAAAAAAGGTTCTAAGAAAGTTGATGACGTTGCTGCCGTTGCTAAAAGAAAAGCAAAGAAGTACGTACAAGATAAACGGTTTGCTAAGTCAGATGAAGGTTTGCCGTTGTACAATACTCAAACAGGACAAAGAATTTCTGTTCGAGATCCAAAAACAGGAAGAATGACTCAACAAGTACCAGCTTCTGGTGATGAAGGACTTGGTATTGTTCTTAAAAAAGATGTTAAAGCTCTTAATCGTAGTGAGAGTCTAGCTAGAATGGAAGCAGATCGCGCTGCACGTAAGGCCGCTAAAGAGACAACAGGACCTGGACGTATTAGGTATGCTGTTAATTCTGCTAGACTTCAAACTCCTACATGGGCAAAAGTTGCTATACCTGTAGCTGGAGTTGCTGGTCTTGCAACTGCAGCAAAACTTTCAGGTGGTTCTAATGGTTATACTCCAGAAGATTGGCAAACCATTTTAGGTACTGCTGGTACTACTGGTACTACTGGTACTACTGGTGCAGTGGAAGAAGACCCAACTGCTGCTTACTACAAAAGAATGAACGAGATAGCTAATGCTGATTACTTAGCTAGTGCTATGACATACCCAGGAGCAGAGGTCTTGGATCCACAGTCATCGTTGAGCAGACAGTATGCTGCTTCTACTGCTAATGCCATGGACCTCCTTGCAGGACAATACGCACAAGCTGCTGGTGGCATTAAAGAACGCGGGCAAACCGGAGCTGCTAATATAAACGACATCTATGCTCAGGGTGCTAGCGCTATGGATGCTCTTGCTGCTGCCCCTAGTGACGGAATGAGCGGGATGATTCCTGTGTCTGGTGAGCAAGCGTTAGCTGGTCAGTACAGTCAGGCTGAGGGCCAGTCGTTGGCTGATTACTTGAGCGCTAACGGGTTGATTGATGCACAGGCAGCTGGAGAACTTGCTGGATATTTGAGCCCAATGGGAGAAGCTTACAAGAGTCAGTATAATCTTGTGGATCAACAGGCTCGTAACGCTGCCACTAATCAAAAATCTAGACTTGAGTTTGAATCTAAAATACGCAGGGATGAAAAACTACGTGACGCGTTGTCTACTATTGCTTTGCAGCAAGCAGAAGAAGCTCGTGCTACTGCTCGATATCAAACTAATCCTTTAGATGCTGTACAGTTTGGTATAGATTGGGAAGGCCTTAACGATGATGAAAAAGACGCCATCAAAGCCTATACAGGAGCAAAAACAAAAGCCGAGTATGTTAAGTATAGATTAGATCAGAAACAACGAGAAACTTTAGGACTATAACATGGCAAGCGTAGCAGACTACCTTCGCCAACAAAAAGTTATAAAAGATGCGCAGCAAGAAAAACTGATTGCTAACATCGGCGGATACAGCAAGAACAGAGAACTGCTTCAAGCCCTGGGAGAAGGCACCCCGCAAGAACAGGACAAAGGCTTTACAGACAAAGCCAAAGGTCTTATTGCTGGAGGATTAAACATCTTTGGTATCCCTGGCCGTCTGGCACAGGCTACTATCCTGGAGGCAGCGGGTGCTGCTACTCCGGAGATGCGGATGGCACGGGCAAAGGGCGGGGTCCTGGGAGAGATCAAGGGTCTTATTTCTGGTGACATTAATACTTCTGCTTCAAATCTTCCTGGTCTTAAAGTATCAAAAGGTGATGGTCTTTTAGAGCGTCTTGGTAAGATGTCTGCTGCTTTGGCTGTGGATATTGCTACTGATCCTTTGTCTTATGTTGGTGCTCCTTCTTCTATTAGTCGTAAGGCTGCTTCTACCAAGTTGTTGCAGGTTGCTAACAAAGAAGAGTTCTTGGCTAATGTGTTGTCTAAGAGTGCAAGGGGAGAGGGTCTTATAGATGACCTTGTTGCAAAGGCTCCTATTGGTAGGTTTGCTGATGTACAAAAAGAACTTAACATTGCTGCTGATGCTGGTACTCCTTTAGATGTTTTACAAAAGTTTGGTAGAACTAAAGTAGCTACTGAGACTTTAGCCGACAGGCTTTCTACTAGTTTGTTTACTCGTGGTCGTACTGGCTTGTTGAAAGACCTTGAGGAGATTACTGGTTCTAAAGTTTCTGCTTTGTCTGTGTTTAAAACTTTGCCAGAAGAAGTTCGTGGTGGTTTAATCTGGACTAACATTCTTGGTAAGCCTATTAAAAACTCTGCTGGTGAGTATAAGCGTCTTACGCAGGGTACTCTTATTCCTAGCTTGGGTGCTCCTGCTGAGGCTATTAACACTTTGCGTCTTGGAGTTTCAATTTATCCTGGTAACATAGTTACTAAAGGTCTTGGTGGTCAAGCTGGCGATATTTTAGCTGACGTTAAAAAAGCAGCTTTTGGTAAAGACGTGGTTGGACCAAGTCGTATGCTTGATTACACTACAACAAAAGCTAGTCTTGCTCAAATGCGTATTGACAATCGTACTATTACTGGAAGAGCTCTTAGTTCAGCTTTGGCTGCTAACAAGTCTGGTAGTGCATTTGTTGGTGAGGATGCTAAGACTTGGAGCGATTCTATTAAGGCAAGTTTCTGGTCACCAACTGCTGGTGTTGATGAAACAGTGTTGCCTGTAGCTGGCAAAGAAGGACGTAACGCTGGAGCAAAACTTCGTAAAGACATGTATGATCTTGTTACAGAAGCAGAAGCTATGGGCATAACAATTAACAGAGTGGGAACACCAGAAACTTGGAGTCCTCTTATGCTGACTCCTGAGGCTCGGGAAACTTTCCGTCGTACTGGAAAGCTTCCGGAAGGTATTAACTATAACCCAAGTGAGGGACGTAAGTCTGGTATCATTGTAGAAAATGATCCGCATATTCGTGGTGAGATTGGTTATCAAATTGGAGACGACCCAAGTGTTCTTGCTTTAAATGCTCCTGCCTATAATGACAGACTTGAAAAGCAAGCTATTGCTGCTGGTAAGACCGCAGAGGAAGCAAAGAGTCATCGTATATTTGACGAAAATCCTGTACAAGTTGTACAAGAGTATGGCAAGTGGCTGGCTGGTGCTGCTTCTAACAAACGTTTTATGGATTCAATGATTGCTTCTGGTACTTTGATACAAGACACTCCTGTTGTTCGTAACTTGTTAAATGAGTGGAACTCTGCACAAATAATCTCTGGTCTTAAAAACGTTTCTGAAGATGTACAAGCAGCAGCGCAAACTCGAGCTGATGAGGCTAGTAAAAAACTTGCTGAACTTGTAGGTCCTGGTCTTGAAGATATGCAACGTAAAATTGTTGCTGCTCGTAAGCAAGCTATTGATGCACGTGATATTGCTGACAAAAAAGTTGTTGGTCTTCGCGATCAGTTCTTAGAAGCCGAGGCTATTGTTCTTGAAGCTACTCCAAAGATAAGCCAACTTCAAAGACAGTTAAAGGCTTATGCTACGCAAGCTGCTCAGTCTGATATTGATCTTGCAGCTAGACAAAAGATTGCTAAAAATGTACGAGCAAGACTTTTAACAGCTGAGAAAGATGTAGCTGAAAAAAGAACAACAGAACAAATTATACTTGGTGTGCAGGCAGATTCTCTTGATGGTGTTGAGCAAGCTTATTATCAGGATCTTATTGATCAAGTAGGTTCTGCTAGTAATAACGCTGCAGAAAAACTGCAACGCGAAGCTTCTTTGCAGGCACGTAACGCAACAGAACTTGAACAAGTAAAAGCAGCTCGTGCGGCAGCTAGCACAGAAGGTGCTAAAGACATTGAACAACAGATCTATAACTATCAAATTGCTGTAGAAAAACGTAATGGTTTAGCTGACCAGCTTCGTGTTGCTAGAGAAGAAAGCAGAAACGCTAGTCGTATTGCAAGAACATCTGAAAGAGTTGTAGGTCTTGACCAACTAACAACTCTTGATTCTATGGTAAGAGATGCTGTAGCAAAACGTGTTGCTTTTAAAAAGTTTGATCGACTAAATCCGCTAAAAGGTTTAGACGAGGCTCAAAAAGCTGAACGTGCTGCGCTTCTTAAAAGCGCACAGGAAGCTGAAACTCTTATCACAAAAACTTTATCTGCTAATGACACACCATTTGCTTCTGCTGCAAAGGAATATGTTGCTGAGGTTAAAAAAGTAAGAGAGCTTTTAACAGAAGAAGAGTTCAATACGTTTCATGTTTTTACAAAGAGGCAGGATCTTGAACGTTACATCGGCGCTGTTCAAGCTGGAGCTCGTGACGAAGAAGTAGTTATGCAAGCTATGGGTGACATAGTTACTACGTTCAATAAGCTACGAGACAAAGTTGATGCTTCTGCATTTGAAAAACTTACTAAAGCACAAGAGACTATACTTTTAAATAGCAACGCTGCTAAACTTAAACAAAGTGGCATACGTCAAAGCACAGAACCTAGCGCTATGGTGTCGGCTCTTGACGACGCCGGCTACTCCATAGTAACTAGGAGCCCAGGAAAGCAACGTGTGTATGCATCGTCTGGTGTTAATAAGCTAATGGAAGAAATGTTTAAAGCTCAAGTAGATCCTAGCAGCTTTCAAAAGTTTGTTAAAGACTATCTTGACCCGTTGTTGTTTGCGTGGAAGACTGGTATTACTATTGGTCGTGGTCCTGGATATTTGATAAACAACGTCATTGGTGGTTTGTACATGAACTACCTTGGAAACGTTGATGTCAAGTATTTTGTTAAGGCTAACGAAGCAGTCAATTTGTTAAACAAGACTGTAAAGCGCATAGAACAAATGAATCCAGAACTTACGTTCTTACAGGTAGCGGACAAAGCACGAGCAGAAGTTATACAGGTACTTAACAAAAACAAGATTAACGGTGTTGGTGTTGGTGATTTGTTTGAAGACTTTATTGTTCGTGGCGGAACAGACAGTACAGAGTTATCAGCTTTATCAAAACAACTTGGTCGTACTGAGCTTGGTACTGATATTACTAACAAAGGAACTCTCATGTCTGTACAGTGGGAGCGTCCTGCTTCTTCTGTTGGGGAAGAAAGATATCGTAAGTCTATTAACTGGATAACAACAAACCGCGCTCAACAAAAGCTTAACAACTTTGCACAAAACTCAGAGCTTCGACTTCGTTTCTCTGCGTTTATGGATGGCATGCAAAAGTATGGTGACACTGGTGCTGCTATGGATCAAGTGCATTTGTTGCACTTTGACTATGCAGACCTTTCAGATGCTGAGCAGTGGGTACGTCGCGTTGTTCCGTTCTATACTTGGACACGTCGCAACGTTCCTGCACAACTACGAGCCCTTGTTATGCAACCAGGAAAACTTCAAAGGTTTATGTATGCTAACGAGGAGTTCCAGAACTACTTCGCCGCTGAAGGCGACGAGTCCTGGTTGAACCAAGTTCTTCCAGAGTACATTGACACGCAAGATGGTTTTGTTAGCAAGTTTAAATTCCTTGATAACAATGTAGGTGCTTACCTGCGTCTTCCGTTTGAAGATGTTAATAAACTATTTGGTGTTAAGGGCAAGCCGCGTCCAAGAGAAATTCTTGCTTCATTAGGACCAGCTATCACTACACCAATTGAACTGCTTTCAGGAAAAGACATTGCAACTGGCAGACCACTGGACGCTCTTGGTGGCGGCAAGGTTGAGACGTTAGGTAACTTGTTCCCACAAGCTGGAACACTACAACGCATCTTGGCTGCTGGTGCTGGAGTAAGCAAGCAACTTGGTTTGGATCTTCCAAACATAGGCTTTACAGAAGCACAAGAAAACAAGGGTCTTATATCTGCACTAACTTTGTTAGGTGTTCCACAAGCTGTTGGTCTTGGATTGTCCTCTGTTTCTCCTAAGAGCATTAACGCTGAACTTATACGCCGCATTAACAGCCAGAGTGGCAAGATCAAAGACTTGGCTGCTGAAAAGAAACTTGACTTGGATTGGATGCGGGCACAGCTGAAAGCTGGAGCTACTCCGGAGGAACTGGCACGAGCTGTTGCTTCTGGACAGGGTCGTTTAGATCCTAATGCTCCTGTAGAGTACTCTGCTTTGACTCCGGAAAAGCGCCGGCAGATGCTAGAAAACCTTTCTAACCTGTAATCCCCACCCACGGCTAATACTGAGGACACTATGGACATTCAAACACTTCTTACTGGAACAGGATCTTTTGGCGTCATGCTTGGCGCTATGCTGACCTTCCTTCGCTCTGCCCGTGGTCGCCGCGCCGTGGCTGCTTTCTTTGACGAGAGCTTTGGCTTGAACGACAAGATCGACGCTGCTGTTGATATAGCTGTAGCTATCCTGCAGGCATCCCTAGATGCTCGCGGTGAAGAACTAGCTAAACTGCAAGCTGAAATCGCAAACCTTCAAACACAAATCACAGAACTAAAAACATCTGACACAGCCAAGTCTTCACGCATTGCTGAACTTGAAGCTGAAGTCATTGCCTTGCGCGCAGAGAACGAAGTCCTTCGTGAAGAACTAAAGCGCCGCCGCGGTGGCCGCCCACGTAAAGACGCAACCCCGGTCGAGGGCGAATAATGTACGAGTACGGCCTTACCCCTGGTAATGGCGGGCAAGACGGAGCCGATGGTGCTTCCGCGTATGAGGTAGCTGTAGCTAACGGGTTCGTAGGAACCGAGCAACAGTGGCTAGACTCCCTTGCAGGCGCTCCTGGTACTCCTGGAGCTCCTGGTGCCCAAGGAGACCCTGGCACCCCTGGCGCTCAGGGTGACCCTGGTACCCCCGGTGACCCGGGTGCAGCTGGAGACTCAGCCTTTGAGGTAGCTGTTGCTAATGGTTTTGTCGGAGACGAGGCGGCGTGGCTTGCTTCTTTAGTTGGAACACCTGGTGTGCAGGGAGACCCTGGAGTACAGGGAGATCCGGGCGCACAGGGCGATCCAGGAGTTCAGGGAGACCCGGGCACGCCTGGTGCTCCAGGTGCTGATGCATTATGGAACTTCTCTGGCGAGTACAATGGCGGACTTATTTACACCACGGGTGACGTCGTAACGTACAATGGTGAGACTTGGTACCGTAAGATTTATGGCGCGTCAGGGCATACCCCTAACGAGGATACATGGTGGACTTTGGTTGCAGCCAAGGGCGCGCAAGGTGACCCTGGCGTTCAAGGCGACCCGGGCGTCCAAGGTGATCCTGGTATCCAGGGCGACCCTGGTATCCAAGGTGATCCTGGTGTGCAAGGAGATCCTGGTGCTGCTGGCTCTAGCGCATACGAAGTAGCTGTAGCTAATGGTTTTGTTGGTACAGAGGTAGCATGGCTTGCTTCTCTCGAGGGCCCACAGGGAGACCCGGGAGTTCAAGGAGATCCTGGTGTAGGCTTTGGTGTTATTTATGTAGGAGACTACGCTGCAGAGAATGGCTACATAGCTAACGTAGCAGTAGCAAGTGGTTCCGATGGCCAGCTTTATCTTGCTTTGGCAAGTGGTGCTCTAGGCGATCCAATTAACTATCTTATTAATGGCCAGTGGGAAATCTTTATACCAAAGGGCGCTGACGGTGCTCAGGGAGAGCCGGGTCCTCAGGGAGAACCAGGAACAACCTTTGCCGGATACGACCGTGAGATCCATGTTAGTGCCGCTGATGGTAGCGACGTTACTGGTAACGGTGACCTGCTGAATCCAGTTGCTTCTATCACTCAGGCTTTGACGTTAGTAACTTCTGTAAGAAAAACCATTGTTGTTCATCCTGGTGTTTATTACGAAAGCCCTTCTATCACTACGCAATACACAGTCATAACAGCTCCTGGTCTTTTGGGTGGGAACACTCAGCTTGTAGGAACATTAAGCACAAACACTGGTTGCACTATTTCTGGTTTGAAAGTACAAAACGTTACTGTCACTACACCAGCTGCTACTGGTAACGTAAGCATTCTTAACTGTGATATCTATGGAACTTTGACAAAGAGCAGCAACGCCGATTATGTTCTTGTTCGTTTGTGTGACGTTTCTGCTACGTCTATTACTGGCAGCGGTACAATGGCTATTTTTGGTGGCAACCCTGTCCTTGTCACAGTCAATCATGCTACTGCTAATGTTCTTATTGACGGCGCCGTTGCGGTTTCACCAACTTTAACAGCTGGATCTTTAAGTATCACAGACTCTGTTGTAGTTGCTGCTGCTACCTATGCAGTTACGTCATCTGCTAGCAGCGTTATTACTTTAGCTAACTCGCAGTTCTTAACCTCAGCGTTAAACGCTGTTGCTCCAGTTTCATTATCTGGATTTTATTCAATCACAAACTGTCTATACAACAAGCCAACTTCTGTACTAGTAGCTTTGTCTGGGACTGGCGGCCCAGCTAACACTATTGACTACTTCCAGTATATAAACGCAGACAAGTTTATAACTCAAGGCGGCACAGCATCTCAGTTTGTAAAGGGAGACGGATCTCTAGACGCAATACTTCCACAAGACTGGCTTGGCACTAGCCAAAACTACTTTATCGATAGCACAACCGGCAGCAACACAACAGGTGACGGTACAGCTGCCCGCCCGTGGGCTACCATGGACAACGCTCTCAGCGTAACGTCTGCTGTTACTGGCACCAGGATCTTTAACCTTGGTCGCGGTGTTCATACCAGCACAACGTTGGCATCGTGGCCTGCTAACGTATTTATTCGTGGCCTTGGCGGTCAGCTTACCACACTATCTATCACTGGTGCGGTTACTTTGAACTCCGGGTGGAACTCCGGATCAGCTGGTGTTCCGCCAGTTGGCGGGGCTATTGACCTTGTTATCTCAGCTTCAAGTGGTACAACGTTTGATTTCAATGCTACTAGTTCTTTGTATGGTCGTTTTGCTTTGTTGCGAACAACTTGGGCTGGTGCTTTTACATACAATGCTAATACTGCTGCTAACGTTTGTCAGTTTAACGAATCAGCTTTTACTGGCTCTATCATCTTTAAGGGTCCTGGAGCTGGTGCTAAAAACAGCGAGTTCTTTAGCAGCGTATCTTTTAACGATCCTAACAGTGTTCTTATAACTGCTGCGTATACTTTGTATTTTACTGGCAACTTGCTTCGTTCAGGTCTTAGCATGAGTGTGACTATTGACGGAATTCTAGGTAGTCGTCCAGCGCTTGTTGATATGCGGTCTTCAATTATAAACTCAAACGTCACTGTTAATGGTAGCGATGCTACGTTACTTGTGTCTCCTTCTACAATCCGTTCTACAGCAACTGTCACGCTTACAAATAGTGGCGTTATAGACTATAGCTCTACTTCACAAATGTCTAGGTTTCTTCGCGATGCTTCTGTAGCTGACTGGACTGGACAATCAACAAACTGGAATGCTTTCCCAGTAACAGTGTATGCCGCCCTAACCGAACTTGCTGCCCGCATCAAAGCCGGCGGACTATAGGAGATATCATGATTATTGTAGCAGGACAACCAGCAGTCAAAGCACCACTCAGCCGCACAGCGCGCCCGGTGTTTCAGAACCTCGGACCAGGCAACCTGTTCTTCAGTACTTCCCCTGCCAACGTAGCCAGCAACGGTATTAAACTCCCAACCGGGGCAGTCTATGAGCTGCCTACGTCTTTGGTAGAAGGCGCCGGCGAGATTTGGTTTGTTGCAGTTTCCGATAACTGTGACGTACGTATCGTAAACGTAGGCTAAACCTATCCACAAAACCTGCTAGGTTTCTAAAACCTCCCCGCCTCCGGCTAATACTGGAGGATGTCAGATGTTTAGTTATGCAATAGGGCCACTAGCCGCGTCAGAGTTTTCAATAAGTTCATTTCCTGCAGATGGTGCCAGCGCGTACATGATCGCGGTAGCTAACGGCTTTCTAGGTACAGAGTCAGAGTGGCTACAGTCACTTGTCGGTGGTTTTGGACCAGCCGGCCCAGCCGGTCCAGCGGGAGTAGCCGGGCCTCGTGGTGTTCAGGGTGAGCGCGGGATTACTGGGCCTCAAGGCCTTACTGGTGTAACTGGCCCAGCTGGTGCGGTAGGTGCCCGTGGTGAAGCCGGCGTGCCTGGTTTGCGTGGCCTTAAGGGAGACACTGGTTCAGAGGGCCCTCGTGGTTTGACTGGTTTGACAGGAGCCCGTGGCGATACTGGTGCTACAGGAGCCCAAGGTTTAACTGGAGCGAGTGGTGCTACTGGCCCTCGTGGAGAGCGCGGGGAGCGCGGAGAGACAGGCCAGCGTGGAGATCACTTTGTTACATCCTCTGTGACTCCGCTGGCTATCTCTTCCGGCAGTACTTCTCTTAACGTAGAGGTTGGTCTTGCTTATGGTCCTGGTCAGCATGTGATCATTGCTAACAGTGTTGATAAGTTTATGCTTGGCTATGTAGCGTCGTATGATGCTGAGACTGGTGCAATGTCTGTTGATGTGTATCAGACTACTGGCTCTGGTTCTTATACGTCTTGGTACATTAACCAAGAGTCACGTGGTACTCCTGGTGATTCAGCTTATCAAGTTGCTCTTGCTAGTGGGTTTGTTGGTCCAGAGTCGGCGTGGCTTGAAAGCCTGGTCGGACCACAGGGTCCTGCTGGTGTGTCGGGCAACGGTGCGTATGTTCATACACAGATCGAGGCATCTGCTGTGTGGCAGATTTCACACAACCTTGGTTTCTTCCCGAACGTTACGGTACAGGACGAGTATGAGTACGACGTCATTGGTGCGTTGTCTTATGTAGATGAGAACACTGTTAATGTCACGTTCTCTAGTTCTATCACGGGTGTCGCCTACCTAAGTTAGGCATGTCCCCACACCCTGCTTATAGTGGGAGTACCAGAAGGTCTTCTACAAACAAACCCTACTAAGGAGTAATACCCACATGGCACTACAAAAGTTCCTGGTCGATTTCGACCTCAATGGTAATCAGATCAAGAACGCAGTTCTTGGTACAGTAGCAGGCACAACGCCTGGTGCAATCTGGTTCGATTCATCCAGCAAAGAAGTCAAGTACATCAATGAGATAGGCAGCGTTAAAGTTGTCGTTCCTACAACTGTAACTGACGCACTTGCATCCGACATCGCTGATGTTGTCGCTGATCTCTCTTCTGAGGTTTCGCGTGCAACTGGTGTTGAGGCCGGCCTTGCTAGCGACATCTCTGATGTTGTTGCTGACTTGGCTGCTGAGACTTCAGCTCGTCAATCCGCTGTCTCTGGTCTTACCAGCGACATCTCAACAATCAATAGCACAATCGCTGCTCTTGATGCAACATACGCAACTGATGCTCAAGTAGCTTCAGCTGTTGCTGTTGAAACTGCAGCTCGTCTTGCTGCTCAAACTTCCGGTGGAGCTGCAGTTTCAACTGCTCTTACCAACGAAGCAAACGCACGTATTGCTGCTGACACAGCCCTTGGCGGTCGCTTGACGACTGTTGAAGGTCAAATCTCCAACCTTGATGCAACATACGCAACTGACGCTCAAGTAGCTTCAGCTGTTTCTACAGAGACATCAGCTCGTCAAGCTGCTGTTTCTGGTGTTCAATCAGACGTTGATGCAGTAGCTTCTGACCTTTCCGATGAGGCAACTGCTCGTGCAGCTGCTGACTCTGGTCTTGCTAGCGACATCTCTGATGTTGTTGCTGACTTGTCAAGCGAAGTTGCTCGCGCAACTGCAGCTGAAGGTTCCCTTGACGGACGCTTGGACACAGTTGAGGGCGCGCTTGCTGCTCTTGATGCAACCTACGCGACTGACGCACAGGTAACTGCAGCAATTGCTGCTGAAACTACAGCACGTCTTGCTGCTGCTTCAACTGGTGGGGCCGCAATTTCTGCAGCGCTAACCAGCGAAGCTACAGCTCGTATTGCTGGAGACAATGCACTCGATGCACGTCTTGACACAATCGAAGCTAACCACCCGCGCAAGTATGCGGTTGCTGTTGGTAACGGTTCAGCCACATCATTCACTGTAACCCACAACCTCGGCACATCCGACGTTGTCGTTTCAGTACGTGACGCTTCCTCTAACGCAGTAGTTGTTGCAGCTGTTACACACAGCACAGACAACACTGTCACAGTTGAAGTCAATGGTACAGCACCAGCAAACAACGCCCTCAAGGTTGTTGTAATCGGCTAATCAGCCAAAACAAAAAGCAATAAGGGAGGGCCGGGGGAAACCCCGGCTCTTTCCATATACCAGGTTCCCCATGTTCGGCTTATCTTAGGAGGATATCATGATCATTTCACCAGCGGCAGGTGCCGTAAAGCCCACACTATCTAAAACTTCACGTCCTATTGTCCAGAACCTTGGACCTGGTACGCTGTACTTTAACACCAATGGCAACAACGTTGTCAGTACTGGTATTGAGATGGCACCAATGGCTGTGTATGAGTTTCCTACCACACTGGTTGAAGGACCGGGAGACATCTGGTTTCAGGCAGACGCTGACGTATGTGACGTACGTATCTTGAACGTAGGATAATCATGGCAAAGCTCACAGAACAAAACCTACAAGACGGACTACCGTTTGTTGAGGCAAAGAACTATCGCAAGGGACGCCGGGCTAAGGTCCGCGTTCTGGTTATCCATACTGCGGAAACCCCGGAGAACGGGAACATGGCGGAGAGCATCCAGTCTTACTGTGCTCGCCGTGAAGACAAGGTGTCTTGCCATGAGGCTGTAGATAACAACAGTGTTGTAGCCGGCGTGCGTCCATTTGATACGGCCTGGACTACAGGTTCGATCAATGACTACTCTTATTCATGGGAGCTAGCAGGGCGCGCGTCACAGAGCAAAGCAGACTGGGCAGACGAGTTCTCTACAGCCATGCTTAAACTGGTAGCTAAGCGTGTAGCTAAGGCTGCTGTTCTTTGGAAGATTCCTGTAGTTAAACTGTCACCAGCTGAACTGAAGGCCGGCCGTACTGGTATCTGCGGCCACGTCGATCAGACGGTAGCTTACCAGGTCAAGGGCGGACACACCGATCCGGGCCCGAACTTTCCTTGGCTTATGTTTCTTGAAATGGTTAAAGCTGAAGTTGCGGTATTGATGGGTGCCCCAGTTCCTCCTATGGTTCCTGTTGTGCCAGCACCGGCTGTTCCGCCTGCTCCTGCTCCTGCGCATGACTGTGCTAATGGTACGTTGAAGAAGGGTTCTTCTGGTGAGTGTGTGAAGACTGCACAGTCTCGTCTTATTCACCATGGCTTTGAACCTGGTCCTGTTGATGGTAAGTTTGGTGCTAAGACACAAGCTGCTGTGCGTTACTTTCAAGAGGTACGTAAGCTTAAGGTCGATGGCGTTGTAGGACCAGCTGAGACCTGGCCTGCTTTGATGAAGGACTAAGTCATGAGTGCTAAGTCTGAAGCTGTTGATGCTGCTGCTGAACTTGCTGCTAAGGCCGTCGCTAAAAAAGCGTTGCATCTTATTAACTGGGGTAAGAAGATTATTCCCGCTACAGCTGACGAGATAGCGCGTCTTGGTCCTAATGCTACGCGTGTTAGGGCTTTAATCAATATGGTTGGTGACTTAAGTGACAACGCTATAAAAACAGCCGGTAATGCTAGACAATATACAAGACCTTTAATGCTTGAAGCTGAACAATCTTTGCTTGCTAATGTTCCAAAATACAGAAGTATTAGTAACCCAGCGTTTTCAGATGCTGCTGACCGCGCCGGACGTCTTATAAATCAACAGGATGCTATATCGGCGCAACATGCCGCAGGCATAGCTGCATCAGCTGAAGCAGTAGGAGATCTTATAACTCCACAAACGTACCGTACTCTCACTAACCCAATAGCCGCTGCACGACGTTTTGATATGACAGTTCCTAATGCACCTGAAGGTTTTACTAACATTGCACGCAGTTTCGGTGAGCGTGGTTTAATATCAGCACCTAAAGATATCGAGTTAGCACGCCGCGTTTCTATGCTGCCACCAGCTATGCAGCAAGTGTATTTTAACCTACTAGGAGAAGGCACTGACCCTGCACAGTTGATTCAAGCATTAAGGTTGATGGGACAATGACCCCGGCTCGTAAGCAAGCCCTTCTCCAGATGGCTGGTGTCTCTGGTTTCAACAAGCCTAAGCGCACACCGGGACACCCGACGAAGAGCCACGTGGTTGTGGCTAAGTCTGGCGACCAGACAAAGACTATCCGGTTCGGACAGCAGGGTGTATCTGGATCACCAGAAAAAGCCGGCGAGGGTCCGGCTTATCGTAAGAGGCGTGAGGCTTTTAAAGCACGTCATGCTAGCAACATTGCTAAAGGCCCTATGTCGGCAGCGTACTGGGCTAACAAAGTTAAATGGTAATCCCCATCCCCGGCTTATTATAGGAGAAACTTATGCCAAACCAATTAGATCCAGAAACAGCAAGACTGCTAGCACTCATACAGATGCAACGCGCAATGGGCTCTGAGCAGCCTCCGGTTGCCCGTCCTCCTGTTGAGCAGCCTCCTGTAACAACAAATCTTAATTTGGTTGATCCGGGATTTGATCCTGTAGCATACTATGTTGACCCATACAATTATTCTGCTCGACGTAAAAATCCTTTGCTTGCTGCATTAGAAATTATGGTACGTCCTTCTGGTGGATATCAAATGCCAATGCCAAACATGCGTCCTTCGGGTGGTTACCCAATGCCAACAACAAACGTACGTCCTTCT
>Ga0114978_10001267_pt1 | contig 21305 bp, 7 predicted proteins | sample S_140212_EF_Meta_FD_87027 | JGI IMG/M metagenome (GOLD analysis project Ga0114978, IMG submission 87027) | Freshwater microbial communities from Lake Simoncouche, Canada to study carbon cycling - S_140212_EF_MetaG | ecosystem: Environmental > Aquatic > Freshwater > Lake | place: Lake...
GTATACATTACGCAATACTGCTCGTGCGCGAGCGTCGGTACCTGTTCCCTCAATTTTAATTTCAGGAATAGTAGTAAATCCTTCGCCGCCTTTGGTTACATATATTCCAGTAATCTGACCACTGGAGTTAACTGCCGCGTATGCTTTGGCACCTGATCCGTTACCACCATACACAACAATGTCAGGAGGAAATAAGTAATCTTGTCCAGCATCTTCAACAATAATATCAACAACTTTGTACTTGTAATTTTGTGCCCAGTTGTAATATAAATTTTCTGTTAATAACAATGGATCATAACTTTGTTCGCCGCTTGGACTACGATATACTTGCAATGTTTTATCATAGTATGCTGGCAAATCAAAGTCAGTAACATCACCGCCATAATTATCATTGCCGATATAATCAATTACAAATTCGCGCACGGCTGTTCTATATGGTGTAACTTCGTTCATATAGTCAAGATAGTAATTTTGATTATCGGCAATGTACGCAGGGAAATGCTCAAGTTTTCTAATATATTGTGTAGCACTGATAAAGCTGGTTTTGAATACCCAATCAAGATTCTTTTGTTCTGTTAATGCATACTTGATCATTATAAAGAATAAAGTATTGTATTCAGCTGCCAGGTCTTCGATAAGGATTTCGTTTTGTATTGCCAGTGCAAGTTGACGCATTTCTTTTGCAGGAATGCTGGTAGTATCAATTTGTACTGTGCCGTTTTGAATTCCCACTAGTGTGGTAGTCAAATTAGGGTTAACATAGTAAACAGCAAATTCGCCTGATCCATTGTCTAGAACTTTGATATACGTGCTGGCAACCAGTGTAAGTTTACCTAATTCAACACGATTGGCCACAGTAACATCGGGGGTTCTGGTAGGATCGTATGTTGACTCATACCAATCAATTGATGTCCAATATAGACTAGTTTTGTAACTTTGTATTCTAGAAACAGACCATGCGGTTCCCGACCAAGTGTAGATAGCCCATTTAGTATCTTGTGTGCTATCATTCTCTACTAGAATTTTATAACCAGTGGCAAAGTTTGCAGCATTTAGATATCCAAGATCTTCTTTAGTTGCAACAACTTGATTGTATGCACCAGTTAAAGCACTGGGTGTAGGTTCATTGCTGTTTAGTGTAGTCAACACTCTGCGGTCAACTACAGGATATGTTGACAAAACAGCATTTACAAATGTTAGATAATTTGTCCAAGCCAATGTTCTATTGACAAACATGCTTTGTCTTGGCCGTATATCGATACCGTAACTTTGTGCAGGTGTTAGTGCAGGATCAGGTACAGTTTGCCCAAACAAATCTTGTCCGGACAGGCTGTCAATTAATTTATTTTTAATTACATCAGGTATTGTGCTTGCAGGGTTTCCTTCTTGCACTAAAGCATACTCGCTGTGAATTAAACCTGAATCTACAGCTTTATTACCTAGATGTACAACACTATTTTGCCCAACTAGTTTATTTTTAATATTGTAAATTGCTATAGTATCGTTACGTAAAACGGTAGCGTACGGTATACCCTGACTTTGTGGATTTTCAATTGCGGCTGCAATACTATATGCGCTGTTTGTTTTTCCTGTTTGGTAACTAATAGAATCTTTGTTCTTTACCCAGAAGTAATACTTTAATCTAATGGTGCCACTTTGATCCACGTAACCGTAGGTACTATATGCGCTGTCATCTGAATGCAACGGAGTACCTGTTCCAGTGTACTGGCTTGGCAATACGTAACTTTCTGTCCATTCATATACATTAATTTCGCTGCCAGGGAATAACTCTCCCCAATGATTTAGTCTATAAATCAGTGCATCTTGTTCGTAATCTATATAACGTGCATTGTCAAGATCCCACCAAATTTTTCCAACTTGTGATGGACCCCAGTGAAAATCTTCGTGGATATCGCCGGTTCCTGCGTTATAAAGTGCAGGGTCATGTGTATGTTTGTAATCAATGTCTTGATCAACTGTAGACAATACTTTGCCTTTGGCAGGATCTATAAAATCAACCGCTGCCAAAATATTATTGTCTGATTTGTTATAGATGAATGTTCTACCAATGCTGTTAATATCAACTTGAACTTGTTGCTGTCTTGTTAATTCCCATGCACGAGATTTTGAAATGTTTTCATAAATTTGAACATCTCCAGCTGAATTATTAGTTCCCGGAGCACCAACCATCATAACATCTCTGGTAACTGTAACGCTTGACCCAAATTGGTCGCCGGAGTCAACTTGAGCAGATAAGTCATCAGTATAAGAATACGTGCCCAGGTCATTGGCAACTGTTTGATCAATAATTGATTCAAACAAATATATTGCGCCGCTGTTAGACACTTGGTCAACAAAGTATGTTGTTCCAGCATCAATTGATAATGCATCGCCGTCAAATGTTGTATCTTCGTCTGCGGCACTACCGGAACTACCAACAGCCAGCACCACTGCATCACCAGTGATACTCAAACTACTACCAAATTGTCCAACTTGTGCATCTGGATGCACTATAGACTCTTTAAATACATAACTGGTACCATTATATGTATATCGCTCAACCAGTCCATTAGCATTACCGCTGGCTAAACTATTTGGTATACCCACAAATAAGTTTCCTGCTGTACTATCTATGGCTAAACTTGCACCAAATCCAGCATTAATGTTTTTATACTGACTGGTTAAAGTCTGCCCCAATGTAAATGCATTTGCAGTTCTTGAGTAAACATACAGATTACCATTGCCAATGACCCCATTAGTATCGTTCGACGCACCAACAAATAGTCGTGTTCCATTGGCATTGGTCTTGATAGCAGTGGCCGCAACAGTTAAACTTGATACCAATGTATAACTGGCTGCACTGGCCACATTACTTGTGTAATATGCTTGTACTTGTGATACTGTTGGTTCGTTTACATATAACCAATGTCCGTCGGCACTCATAGCAATGTTGGCTCCAAACTTGCCGCTAGCGTTTGCCGAATGCAACATTTGTAATTTAGTGTGTGTACCGTTATTGTTATAGTAAACATGTACGTTGCCGGCAGTAGGTGCACCAATTGCTAATAAATTAGCCTGTGTGTCAAAACTACTGCCGAAGCTGGCGTTTATGTTACTGATAGTTTGTGCTGTTGAGAACTCGTAATCAACATTGGCAAATACCTGTACACTCTTGTTGCCAGGATTGCCTGCATACAACCAACGTCCATTGGAACTTATGGCTGTTGTTGAACCAAATTGATCATTGGATGTAACTGTGTTGGCTGTAACTGTTACACTAACATTAGACACCCACGGACGATTGTATGTGTAAACACCCCAGCCATCTTGTGTGGCATTGTTAACCCAAATATGATCATGTGATTTCCATCCGTTCAAAGGGCGAATTGAATCTAATTCAGTAATGCGATTAATTACTGCTGAATCAAGACTATATATTACTCCGTTGCCAACTGCTCTACCGCTGGTTGAGATTAATTTTGTTGGATCGTCAAGTTCTATAGTAACGCTTAGTAAGTCTGGAACATTTACTACTCTGTACAATCCGTCAAACAAGGGATTAAAATTATCTAAGATAAAATAATCATTGCTATTGAAACTATGTGCATTGTCAAAAGTCAATTTAGCGTAAGTGTCAAGGGTGTATGCCATCTTAATAGCCTGACTTCTAGTTGCGTTGATACGCAACACATTCCAGTTTTTATTATAATCTTTTGCTACCCAAATCTTTTTACCCACTACCGGATTGTCAATCATTGATAGTTTAGTAATATCAAATACCTGGTAATCAACATCCTGGACATTGATATATCCACAATCAGGTAAATCACCAATATACAAATTGTTTACACGATTATTATATAATTGAGTACTTGTTGTAGTCAGATTACTTGATGTATATATATTTGACTGTACTAGATCAACTACAATATTACCAGTGCTGTAAGTATCAGCATAGGTAAATGCCACTGGGTTGGTCTTAAATGTACTTTGGTCTAATATAAACTCTCTGTACTGATTGTTGTTTACATCTCCATATACACCAACGCGAAACGCCCATTCTTCGTAGGTACTAATTGTACTGTTAATGTTATTAAACTGTGCTTTGGTCAAAGCGTCTATAGCATTTTTTGTGCCTTTTTGTTTGATATATCCTTGATAGAATTTTGTCTGTGTCGGGATACTCATGCCTAAATCTGTCAAGTACGGACGTTCACGGAATCCAATCAGACCCGAACTAAACATTTGTACCTGCTCGTCGACTGGAGGATTGTCTATGTCATAGATATTAGTAAACATCTGTGCATTTGTACCCGGAGTAGGTAATAATCCTGTTTGTATAGAACTGTACGGAATCTCTGTCCATACTGTGATATTGAATGTTTCGCTGGCCAATACATCCATGCTTGCAGTATAGTATGCATCATTATAAACAACAAGATCGCCCATGCGATAGTCTTGTCCTGGAATCCATGCATTAATATCCGGGTTACTATATATGTACCCAGCTGGGCTAATTGCACCCGACCAAGCACCTGTTTTAAATCCCGAGACTTTTAATCTATATTGTCTTGCTCCTTGTTCGGGTATGTAAATTACATCGCCAAAATCATCAACATTGTCAAATATCAACGTGCTTTCATACTGAACAAAATTTAGTTTAACTAATCCAATTGTAGATCCATTGATAGTATCAAATTGAAATCTATTTTCGCCAGGAAAATCAGTTCTTATAATATTAAAGTGCTGACTCTTAATAGGTACATAGTTTTGATCTAATACAATACCTTGCCCGGGCATGTTACTAATTTCGTCAACGATTGAATCAGTAGAAGTAATAAACACTCGAGTTGACGCAGGAGTTAATACAAGAATAGTTCCAAGGTCCCAGCCTTGCTGTGCCCAGAATAAGAATTCTTTAATGCTTAGTCTAAAGTTTTTAGTTTCGCCGAGATCATCGTCAAATGTTTGAAATACAAAACCCTGCGCTACCAAATGACGTTCGTAACTAATTAAGAAATCGGCTATTTGTTGGGCTGTAGCAAAAGTAGTTCCGTATGGTATAGTAATAGACCGATTGCTACTGTCTTGATATATTTTTACAGCAAGATTGTCTACTTTAATTGTTTCTACTTTGTTGTTGGCAACACTAGGTAATATAGTAAAGAACGGATCTGTACTGTCATATCCCTTGACAGAATATCCAGATTCAGTTCTTTCAACAACAACAGCACTATATGTAATTGTGCGATTTGGCACAGGCTTACCAATATAAGTCTCATAATTAGAATCTGGTATTATAACACTAGAGTTTGTGGTACCCGGGCTAGTTTGTTCTGCACTTACGGTAATAAGTTTTTTATCTGTAAAGCCACTGCATCTATACGCCAACTGTACAGATAAATTTTGATAATATGTGTTTAACTTAGTAACAGGATCAATACCGTAATTCTTAATAGAATCAGCAATCCAATTGGCATATCCGCTGGTACGCAATACAGTACCAGTGGTAGTATCACCGTTGACTACCAATGCCGTTGGTGTAATTTTTTGATTGGTCGCACTAGAAAACTGTCCAGTAACTTCATTAAAATAAAATCTACTGGTATCCAATTGGCTAGCAAAATACTTTGCTGGTCTAGCCAGTGCTAATCCCTGTTGAACTGCAAAAGGAAAATCACTACTACGACGCCAGGCTGTTTCTGCAGGGCCTTGGTGACCTATTGCAAATTTGTTATCTATTGTACGATTACTGTATTCTTTAATAATCCCAATTGCTGTTGGGGGCAATAAATTACCAGCTGTATCTACAGGAATGAAATTGGTCAATCCGGGACGTGCAAATCTTGTATCGTAGTAGGCGGATCCGTTATTCCAAATATATCCAGCTTCAAGATCTTCCCATAATGTAGCATTACCAGAAGTATATGGACTTGGACCATAACGATCTTGCCACCAACTCGGCTCATCGCTGATACCCAGCATACGCCACGGAAACAAATTAGGGCTTACTGTATCAAACCAGTGATTGTAAATTGCTCTCCAACTGCCTTGCAATTTTACACCATCTAATCCGGTAAATTGACTGTAATTCCAAGTCCATGGATCACCTGCATTAAACCAAGTATTAGATGCATAATCAACTTTATTTGATCCTACCCAATATAAGAAATTTTGACTTAATAATCTATTCCATTCGCCCGAACTGTAATCCGTGGACCTAAACTGACCAGGAATAGTATCGTAAAGATCCAAAGTATTGTTAGTGTAATTGGCCTTAATGTTGTTGTATATGCGTAACTCAAGTTCCAGTAGGTATTGGTCTCTGAAGTCGCCGAACGCCGGGGTAATACTACCATCGTGTCCTCTGAGTACTTCTGTGGGAGTTAGGTATGTTGTATCTGTAAAAAGTTCAGGAGTAAACTTTGGATACAATCCCAACTTGGTTGGTGTTTCGGGAATAAAGTTTCCGTCTGTGTTGTAATAGTCACGTATCACAAGTATGGTACCAATGCTTAACGGAGTCGTTAAAATAATAGAAGGAGCTAAGTTATTAAATTCGTAGTCAACTCCTTTGACCAATTGTGTTCCGTTTACATACACTAGAACTGCACGATTACTTAATTGTGTATCATCAAAAATTGAACTGATTTCATAATTGGTCTGTCTGGCATTAAGAACTGTATAAACTACTTCGTTGTATTCTGCCCCGTATGGAACCATATCGCTATAGTACCAAGGAAAATTAGAGTTCTTAACTGTGTTAATATTCTTTAAAATTATGTCAACACCGGCCGCAGGATCATTATAATCTAATATGGTTAATGTTTCACACAAAGTTAAAAATTTATTTTTAAATCTTTGATATTCTTTACGTGCATAGGCAACGGAATTTACAAAACTAACTGACTGGTCATTCATAAAAGTCAATGCGTAAACTGCAGGACTATCATGTTGTAACAATAAACCGCCCTGTGCTTTTACGTTAATGTCTTGTATAGGACGTTGTGTTGTTGGGCTAACTGTTGTGTTTTCAATTAAAGTATTATAGTGTTTGCGAATTTGCCCAAGAGTGATAGTATTAAAATTTTCATTTAATGGATTATGATCAAGGTTGGCAGGTATTTCGTAATATGCAGATGCACTGATGCTATTGCTGTATACTAATACATCAATCTTGTCGCCTTCAGTAAGATTGTTTTTTAATACAATAACATCAAATAACTTGTACTGTCCTTTAACATACCCAATGGTTGATTGAAAATTGTTTAAGGTTGTGTAGTCGTTATCAGCACCGCGAACTAATAATTCGTTATTTAGATAAACTTTTAATGTTGGTACAGTTGACTGTGCGGCAGGTGTTATATCAATTTGTACAAATGGAAAGTCACCTTGGTCTGTTGCCAAAATTCTACCGTCGTAAAATTTTGTAAACACTTGATACTGTTTTGTAGGTTCTCTGTTTAATATCCAATTATTAACTTTTGCTACAACATTAAGCCCGTCATTTTTAGCCAAGTATCCCTGGTTAAGAGGTGTATTGGTTGCGGCGCTGGTAGAAAAAGAATCTGCGTCGTAGTAGTTAGTAAAAAGAATGTCGCCGATATTATTGAAATTTTGATATTTCAATGGAAACCCTAGTACTACATCGTTATTGCCTGTGCCTACGGAGTAATTAAAAAACTTAGTACCAGCAAAATTACTACCAGGATATACTGTTGTGTCTGAAAAACTATATCCGTTGGCATCTACTAGATCAAACAATGGCGCTTGATTAAATGATGTTTTACGTGGTAAACATTCTGTCCACACCTCTCCATCATATTTAAAAATTCTGTCTGCGTAAGTGCCTTGTTTGACCAATACCTGCTCGCCTGCTAGTACAGGATCGTCAGCGGTTAATATTAGTCTGATAAAGTTTTGACTGTTGATTCGTTGAATATCAACTTCATAAATTTCAAATCTAATATTTTCGTCGTAGTCATTGGCAAAAACAATACGCTGACCATTGGCTAAAGTAACGCCTTCAACGGTAGCTGTGATTTGTCCTTCAATATTTACAAATGCATCAGTGGATGCAAAAGTTATAATGTCTATTGCTCTTTTGGCTATTTTACCATAACCGTATAATTGTAGGTTAGGCTCGAACTCAACAATAGCTCTGCGTCCTTGTACATTGGGACCGTAATCTATATCTGTTGTATTATATTTGGCTACTGCTTCTAACACATCTTTATGAAACCAACGGTTAGTGCGTGACCAAGGATTTAAGTCTTGGCTTGCACGATTCACTGTTAAATAATCTGCTTCAACTAAAATCTGATCTTCGAATACTGTTGGTACTACCAATTGCTCAACCGGAACTAGTCTAATGTAAGTACCTACGCCTTCAACATAATATTCGCCGTCGGCGTAGGTAGCGGGTAATACTAAACTATCAAATTTAACTTTTAAACCATTGGTAAAAATAACACCGTTAGGGCTGGTATAGCTTGTTCGTCCAATGATATCATTTAGTACATCGATAGGAGTGCTGGTATTATCTACTAATTTAATTTCGCCAAAGAAATCAGGATTGGCGCTGTCCTGGTAATACAAATAGTTAGCATTGGCAGTAATTGTTGGAACTTGTACATACCTTTTGTTATTGTCAAGCCAGAACTGCAAAGATGCGTAAGTTTTCCCTGATCGTACAAAAACTTTTTCAAGAGAATTAACAGCTTTAATAGAAACCAAATTGATTGTGTAATCGCCTGCGCCATCTGACACCAAATTGATTTTCCATACACCAGTGCGTGATGACTGTGGAACAGTCATGCTATTTGCAGTCCACTTGGCAGCGTCAAGACTGTTGTTTATAAACAGCAATGTTTTATTTTGTAGTTGATTATTAACACCATCAAATCCGTTGGCGTTAGCGGCCAAAAAGTCACTTAATAGTTGTCCCTGTATATCACTGTAGTATAATGTAGTGGCTGCGTCTACGGTATCTACAATTGGCATTCTAATATAAAAATCTTGTGCTGTAGACAATGGCACATTAAACTCTACTACCCCAGACGAAGCACCATTGTTTTTAACGCCCATTACTTCTCGGGTGCTCAATGTACTTACATTTCTATCTGCGCCAGAAATACCCGATTGACTTTGAATCCAGAAATTAAATCCAGACTGGTCGATGGCAAATGTATATTTGCCACCACGTGCCAAAGTAAGTTGTGTGTTAGGATGGCCACCAAGTGTACTAAAGGTGTATCCATCAACTGCGGTATTACGTGTAACTACATAGTCTGCTTGTGTGGGTGTTAATCCACTGCTAACATCCACGGCAACTGGGCCGTTTGGTAACCAGTAGTAGTTGTGATAGTTAATAAATTTGTCGTAGTCAACATGCCCATCAAAGCTGTAACTGTCTTCAACAAAAAGTTTTTGATGATTATTTACATTTCCGTTGTTACTTACAACACTTTGTAATAAATCGCTGTATTGGCCGTTAAAGGTTATATTTTCATTTTTATCGCGTATAACAACGCTGGGCTCAAGTTGATAGTTTGTTTTTAGTGTTGTTATTTCAGGAACATAGTTATCGCCAATTTGGTATGTGGGGCTAAATCTTCTGCCAATATATCCATTTACTGGAACGTTAACAGAATCGCTGGCTAGCTGATCTAATGTAGCGCCAAGGAATCGTTGATTTGTACCAGATCTGAAAACCTGTGGTAAAAAATTGATAGTGTTTACTAAAGCCATTAATAGCCCCCGACCAATGGTGCAGTTAAATTAAGTCCTGCGGCAGTCACTGCTGATACAATGTCAATGTCATTGACCGTGGCCGCACTGGCGATAATTTCCCACGGCTCGCTGTTGATTTGGAAATAGTTGCCGAATGCCATATTATCCCCTGCCGGGATAATAACCACACTTGATATTGCAGGTGCAAGTATTTTGTGCAGGTATGCACTTAGCTCAGAGAAATAAAACGTATCTCCAAATCCCCAATTGGCTATGGAAAAATAATTATTAATAGCAGATATTACACGACTTTTGATTTCGTTATCTGTTAAATTAATTGCAGGGTTTTTTACCACTTGAAAACGAGCCTGTAACATTGTGTTTGCTTTTGCCCCGAATAAAGGTTTAAATTTAGCTGGATTATAAATTAGTGTATCACTAATGGTCTTATAGTTGTTTAGTCCGCTATAGGCAATTTCTAAACTGCCCGATGTTGGTGCAATTGGTTCAGTGATCGTACCAGTTAAATCTCTCAACCATTTAAAATAGTCTGAGCTATAGTCAGCAGTTAATATATATAGATCAATAATATTAATAGGTGTTGGGTCTATACGATTACGTGCCGGAACGTTGTGCTTGTATTGGAAATACAAATCACTGCGTGTATTGTTGCCATCTGCTACCAGAGTAAACAAATCAGGATTATCCGGTACACCGTCCATTTGTGTACTAGCAGATTTTACCAGCACTTGATTATTGTCAACATAGCCATCTTCTGCTGTGATAGTATTATAGATTTGCCAAATTACATCGTTGGCCAATGGATTGTTACTACCGGGTTGAGTGTTGATCTTAAGTATCTTAACAATGTCCGTGACATTGGTTCCTGTTAGTGAATCATATACTTTGACCTTGGGATCAAAGTAAAATACAGTTGATCTATCGCTGCCAAAAGTATATTCTAAGTTGCGATATTGTACATTATACAATCCTTGATTGTATGTAAATTTCAATAACCAATTGGTACTGGTACCAATTGAACTTGGTGTTATGTTTTCCCATGCTTGATTTGTTTGATTATAAATCAATCCAAAATTGACACGGGCACCAATTTGACTAACGATTGTGTCTATTAGCGATGTGGTAAAATTATTTTTATACACTGGAATAATAGCATTTTGCCCGGTCAAACTAGCCGACGGTTCGCTTAGTATTGCACCGGTTGGCACTTGAGTGCCGAATGTAATTTGATTTGGTGTTTGATTATCATCACCAGCTACTACTCGTGTAACTGCCGCATAGAAATTTAAGGTATCACTAGATACCGCAGGATTTCCAGATATTAATTTATGCTGTGCATCAAAGTAATATCCTGTTGGTGCAGAAAACTGTAAACTAGCTCCTGGTGTAATATATTTTAAATTGCTACTAATTCCTGTACCGACATCTTGCACATTACCAGAAGTAAGATATGTTAGGTTACCAGTACTGCTCACTGTAGTGTTGGCACTTTGAACAAAAGTAATGTTAGCCCGTGTACTGTTGTATCTGGTGTAGTTTTTATAATAATAATTGTTCATGCCCACGCCGCTAACAGTTGGAATTATGTCATTGTAAATGGCATTGTAAATATCTGTTGTGGTTAAAAAGTCAAATGTCAATGTCGAAATACGACTGTTGGCTGTCAATATACCATCGTCGCCAAAAATGTTAGTACTGCTAAAACTGCTTGTTGGATCGATGCTGTCTAGATATAAACTCACACCCGAGCTAGTACGATTAACTGCTTTGACCTTTTGAATACTAGTATATGATGTTTGTGGGAAGATATTATAATCCTCACCTGTAATCATACGATTCTGTGTATAATATTGTTGTGGTGCGTAGGATTTAACGCTGGCTAAACTTTGAGTTGTTGTTGCATTAGTTACGCTATACTTTAAACTGGCAATAACTGTTAAAGTTTCAATAGTGCCTTTCTTGCTAGTATAGTAGATAGGAATATTAACACTAGGCAAATCGTCTGGAGTGATGCTATACGCAAGACCGTTGCTGGTACGATACCAGAACGAGAAACTACCTTGTGGAATATTACTGAAACTGCCGTCACCAAATATCAAATTGACTGTGTCACTGGACATTGAATTAATTTGATATAAATTTTTGTTTGCCAATTGGTTGTAAACAACATTTATCCCAGAAAGTGCAGGAACTGCTTGCCATACAATTTGTGGACGATTGTTTGTGTCTAGTTTATATAACCAATGGTCTGTGTGGTTAATATTTGATGTATTAATAGTAACAAAGTTGTTTGGAACAGCATTTTGTATGCTGAAGTTGGTAGACTGTAAGCTACCTTGTTTAAAGTAAACAAAGAATCCAGTATTATTACTGCCGTTGCCATTGTTATCGTTACGATAAAGAATGTTAAATATCCCAACATTGGTTGGGTCTGCTTCGTAGACATAGCTTTCGCCTACTGTAGTGGCGCTGACTGCTTCAAAGTTAGTTGACTCATTTTGTATAACAGCCTGAAACGGTGCTACTGGTAAATTTTGGGGGTTGAGACTGATGCTGTATTCGTCAGTTTGAATTCCATTGATAGACTGGCTATTAGCAGGTTTGCCAACTGCCTGGCTATTAACAAAAGCCGCATTTAAGATTGTGGTAAATTGTTCTAGCCAATTATCGTTAGTTAAGTCGTTCCATTGTACTGTGGCATTGGTTAAGTTGTTGCCTGCGCTGTCTGACAAACTTTCAGTGGTACTGATACGATCAATTTTCAATAGGCCACTGGCGCTTTGTGTGCGAGTGGGGTTATACGCCAACATACGTGCTAATTTTAAAATACTATCACGGCGCTGAGCTGTATCTATGAAATTTTCACGAGCATTTAAATCTGTACGGAAAGCTAAACTTTGCCCCAAAAATGCTATACAATCAATGAGAGCCAGGTATTCTGAGCTTTCTACAAAATCGTTAAAAGTTTCTGGATAATAGGTTTTGATATAGTTGATCATACTAGCACGAAGTGTTTCAAAATCGTAGCTTGCAAAATCAGCATTTGTAAAGGATTGGTATACTTTAGTCCAATCTTGTTCAACTAATAAATTTGTTTGACGTGTAGTTTGTGCCATATTATTTTACCTATATTGAGTATTTATCGGCGGAAATAATATGGTCTGTTAATTAACCAAGCGTTAAAGTTTTGGAGTTTTGATTAAAATTAAAGTTGATAGTATCGGTTTGATTTGTGGGTACATAGCTCAGGGTAATTTGAACCATCAATCCGTTATGTTGTTGTGTAACAGCAACTTGCCCCACACGAAGTCTGGGGTCGTAGCTGACAATACGTACAATATCTTTAGTAATGAGTTCTTGGACTGATTCATCTAGCGGATCAAACAAATGATCCCAGACAATAGTGCCAAAATTTGGTTGCATGAGCTTGTCGCCCTTGCGTATATTAAAGTAATTGATCAAGTCCTGTCGTGCCAGCGCATAGTCGGTTAAGACGTATTTTTTCTTATTAACTAGTGTACTGATTCCGCGGTATATTGTTGTCATAATAGTATTTATTGTGCTAGAACTTGTATGGCATAGCGACCACCATTAAAACTTGCGGCGCCCGAACCCTGATTAGAATATCTCCATGCATACGCACCTGTGCCGTACGGGTATCTCCCAGTTGGCTGTTGTCCGGCCCCTAATGTCCAGGCTACGTACATCATACCGGCTATTACATCTACAGAATCTGTCAACGCAATAGCACTTACTTGTAGCAACTCTTTAAAGTAATCAATTAATAGTTGATAAGCTAAATGTTCCTGAATGGTGATATTTGTTAAAAATGTATTTTGACTGTCTGCATTATAAAAATAATTAGCGTAATTGTTTACTGTAGACTGCAAGTACACTGGCCTCCAACTGCTTTTATAGTTTACTGCATCAGTTCCATGGAACTCTGTGCTGTGTACCGCTAGCAGTCCATATTCTTCTAGTTTAGCGGCAGTGATTTGATATCTACCTAATTGATCATCTGTACCAATTTTATTATAATCCCATACACTTATATCATAGGCAATTTGGCCAAGTAGAGCTTGTATTTGAGTATTTGATAACGGTCCTATATTGGCCCACGCTGGTGGTATTGCGGGTGCATCTGCTCTGCCTAGCCATGCTGGCGGTAAAGGAGTTAATATTTCCTGTCCAATTGCTTGTGCGATTCCTATGTCCACGATTATCCAAATGCTCCAATTGCTTTACTAATACCAATGCTGAGTACCAATGCCCCGGCGGCTTTAGCACCTGCTTTAAGTAGACTGCCGCCGCCTGCGGGTTTTGGTCTACCCGGACCGTTGCCGTCGAGCCATGGTTCGTGGCACGGTACCACAGTACAGGTACTACCCAGAGAACCTTCTCGTGGGATCCATACTGTGCCATTGAATTCTGTGTCTGGTAGTCTATTTGGTATTACCGGCATTGGTGGAATAGCCAATGGTGGTTTACCACCGGCATTTAATAACACCAACGATCCTTGAATACTAGTTTGCAAATATGATCCAACACTACAACTTGCTCCACCTGCTAAACTTGCGGCTCCAACAGCACTTAAACTTAACAAGCCCATGCTCTTAACTGACGTAGATACCATTGATTGAATACCAACAGATCCGATGCTGTTGATATTAATGCCATAATCAGCATTAATATCAATTGTGCCACCTGCATGAAATTTAATTGCACTATCACTGTGGAAATTCATTGGTCCTGTGCTACGAACGTTAAAGCCAGCGTATCCGTAGATGTTAATACTACCGTCTTTGCTAAACTCTAGCCACTGTAAACCGGTTTTGCTGCCGAGATAATAAATTCCTTCTGTGTCGTTCATTAATAATTGATGGCCACCGCTGGTGCGTAATCTAATTAGTTGATCGGTGCCTTCTGGTTCGCTACTGCCTTTTGCTGCGCCATCATCCATAACAAAACTGTGGCCGCCTGTACGAGCAACAATTTTTTGCGGATTTTCTTTAACTTGATCGTCTTTGGTAATTTTACGACCAGGGGTGCTGATACCATATACGTTACTGGGTGTTTCTCGCAAGCTACTGCTACTGACAGCTCCGCGCACTTTATCTCTGTCAAGGCCTTGGTTAATTAGTACATAGGTTTGAAATTCGTGTGGGTACCTGGGAGTTCCTGTGACTGCGTCTTCATCAAATGCATTGGGATCTGCGGTGCTTGCTTCAACCACAGGTGCATTAGTGTCGCTGGTTAATTTAGTAGCTAACTCGTCGTCGGGCACCGTGACATTTTGTTTACCGCCTACGTTTCGTCCCAATGCTGGTACCATATGATGACTGGTACTGTCGTATATACAAGCAAACCAGTAGCCGCGGTCCTTGTCACCATTGACAAACATAACTAACACTTTGCAACCAATGTCAGGCGGAACCATCCACATTCCATAGCTTTGTCCATTGGTGTTGGGGCCAGTCGGTGCTAGCTGTGTATCTGTTCCGTAGGTTCCGCCATAGAACGGACTGGCATAACTCACCGACAGTTCTCCGTTGCCGTCTGTGCCTTCTTGTCCTTCCCAGTCTGGGATAACAACCCTGAGTTGCCCCATTCTACTGCCTTCTACGTGTTTAACAACAATAGCTTCATAAGGACCGGGGTCAACGGTATAACCATCCCTGGGACTGGCAGATCCCCCTTCTTCTATGCCTGTTTTTCTAATAGAACCACTTCTACCCATTATATTTCCTTAATTGATTTATCTTGGTACTGTATTAACAACATTTCTAACTTGACCGTTTTGATCATATGTGGTGGTTGTTATTACAGCATTTCTGTTTCCTTCAGCGGCTGCACGTTCAGCATATTCGCGCTCGCCCGGACGATATGCTACACCGCCATCGTTTATGTTGGGATTAAATGCTCCATTGGTATCGCCGGCCGCTTGTGTTTGATTGCTTTGAGATACGCCCACAGAATTTGATCCATTTATCTGTGTATTATCTTCTCGTTGATTTTCTGTTACCTGATTAAATGTGGTAACTGCGTCAGAGTTAAAGTGTCTAACCAGTTTTAAAACTTGAGTAAATTTTCCCTTTGAAAAAGTGCTTTTAATACTGATTATCTTATACAATCCACTGAATATTGCAGGTCTGGTACTAACTGGGGGGAAAGACAATCCTGTGTTGTTATAATCTGTATCAATATCCAGCGGTGTATTTACAGTCAGGCGAACCACCATTGTGCCATTTTCCATTCTAACATGTCCGTATTTTCTAACAAAATCAGCTTGACTAGTTTGTGCATTCCAATTTGGACTACCAGTTGGGCTAGGTACGTACAAGAAATCGTCTTGTTTTAACAAGGTAGGATCTCCTATAATAGTTAAGTCCACATTTAACATATCGCCGGATGCAGGATTACTTAATAGTGATTCGCCCACGTCGGCGGCTTTTGCCACTGCTGATCTATCTTTTTGATTTCCGCCCTTGGTTAAATTTTCTTTATTAACAACAGGTTTAAATACCTGCGGATTTATCTGTGGTACTGTGGCTAGTTCTTTAATTAAATTAGATAGCGATCCTATACCTAACACAGGGCTCGGCAATCTATCCAATAATTTATTGATAGCGGTACTTTGCGTAGTTTTATAACTTGGCAACTTATTAGTGTAGGACATTACCGCAGTATAATACGTCATGTCAAAATTTAATTTAAAATCAATTATATCAATATTTTTTCCTGTATAAAGGTATTGATAATCTTTAATAACAAATGGCTGGCTATTGGTCATTTGAGGCAGTAGCGGGTGTGTACCATCACCTATCCAATATTGATGTATACCGTAACTCATTATCATACATCTACGATTATTTGAATTATCAAATGCTCCTTCAGTCACTGCCCCACTTGCTTGTATGCCACCGTATATTACTTGAGTGGTAACTTTATAATGACTGTAGATCTGTGTTTGACTGGCCGCAGTATTAGGTTTTGCTAGTCCAAGTTGGTCAATAAAAAACTGCGATGATGGCATAATTTTTTGTATAATATCAATTATGTTCATGCTGTGTGGTATAGTAAATGTATTGGCCTGTACATCAATTGTTTTACCTTTACTATCAGGGTTACTTTTAGCCAATCCCGTTTGTTGAGGGTCTACAATTTTACTTTCCCCGATAGCTCTATCTATATCAAATTTAACTGCATCTGCTACGTCTCTTTTTCTAGCGGCTACTTCGGTTAGTGAAAATTTATTCATTTGCGCCGCTAATCCTTTGGGCCCGTTGAAAAATTCATTAACTGTTGTTGCGACGATTGTAAAGTCTTTAGGTATACTATTTTCTTTTGTGTGGTGCGGTGCGTGTCCGGTTGGACAAAATTCTATTTTGTATTCTGCCCCTTTTCCGGTTACATTCAGTTTCATTGATAAAAATCTAATAGGAAAACGTTTTCTTGTTAGGCCAATTTGGTCGCCGGGTATAGGATTACCTTGATCGTCGTATCCAACAAAATTCAACTCTAACATGTATGGTTGGCTAATGTAGTTTTGCGGCAACCCAGTTGCTGGATCAATACTGGCAGAAACTAAACTGTCAATAAATGTAACACCATACGGCTCTATTATCGTAAATGTTCCTTTAATATCACTGCTACTTTTAGTATTTTTGTTTAAAGCCACTACACTATCAATTTCAACATCTTGTATATTGTAGTTCAATCCTAATGTTGATGGGTGCCTGCGATCAGGATATAAACCTGCATCTTCTGCAAGAACATAACTGTCGTAACTTAAATTATATGCTACCCCAACACCTACATCAGCACCGGCCATTAGAGCATTGTAATCTTTAATACCCACCCACCATAATACCCAGGTATAGGTATACGATGCTAACCCATGTACTGGGTTTGGTATGTATGCGGTGATAGCTGGTAATTTCTTTTGAGCTGGTGTTGGTCTATCAGGTGCCGACGGAGAATTGACACCGCTTATGTTGACCCGATACACTCCATCTGAGGTGTACCCATCAGGTCGATAGTCAGAGTTGGGACGATCTGGTTGTTCTGATATTTTTGCATTGTTGTAGGCGGTTAGTAAGGTAGGGTCAATATTAGAAGCAGTTGTGGGAGAATTAACTGTGGTATCTGGAGTACCATTTAATTGATTGGTCATCTTACTAATGACAAATTGTCCTTGAGTACCAATTTCGCTCGCGGCTGCTGCTACAAGTTCTTTAGTTAAATATGTAGAGCCTGCTCCGTCTGGACTTGTTAGTTCATCAATTACATCTTTAACCGTGCCGGGGAGCGCAACTCCGCCTCCACCAGGGAGACTAATAATAATTTCCGTAACAGGTGACTCTGAGTCAGCCCCTGCACTGACCCTATACTCAACAAAACCACCATCAACTTGACGTACCACAGTTAAAAAATCGCCGGCGGTGATCTTTGTTATTACGTTAAGTGGTACTGTCGTTGTCACATCCATTGGGCCCGTCTTATTCAGAACTTCAAAAGTTTTGCCTCCAGCATTAATGTCTACTTGCGATACAATATTACTTGCTGTTAGTGTTCCTACTGTTTGAGGCTCTACTAGTGTGCCTTTGGACTCTCGAAAATTAGAATATTCTATTACTTTGTTACCATCAATGCCCATTGCTGTTAACACATCAACTCTGCCATCTTTGTACGCAGTATTAATAACGTTTTGTGTATGTGTTAGGAATGATTGACTATTAATGGCCTCAACCGGCGGTACACCAAGTTGGCTATTAGTCTGATTATACGCATCAAGTAATTTTTGTTGATTGTCTGCAGATAACCCATCAAGGAGATTTAGTGTTTGTACCGAGTTGAGTGGTAAAAATATATTTGTTGGTTGAATTGGTATGTCGGACAACAATGTTAAAGAACCAGTCGTTGATCCAACTGTAACTGTGCCGCGAGATTGACTAATAACATCAGCTTGAACTGTATTACTGATAACTGCATTAGGATTAGTATAATCAATGTTTTTTGCATTGCTAGGTGCTAGTTGTAACGCCCAGGCTTTAGCTGTATCTATATTAATATCGCCAGAGAAAAAACCAGGTCTAATACCAGCTTGTTGCCAATAGTAATCTTGTACTTTTGCTTGATCAGCAATGCTGAGTTGTTTATATTGGTCTGGTGTATATTGTGTGCCTAGTGCTCTCTCAGTAAAGTTAGGAACAAATTGCGAATTTAATTGGAATACTCCTACATAGGCTCCACCTGCGCCTCCTACGGCATGAGTTTTATAACCCGATTCAACACCCCATACCGAAAGAAGTGCTGTAGGATTTATACCCCATTTGGCTCCAAGGTCGTTTGCCGCGGCAACTACATCAGCTGGTGGTGGTGGTAGTTTTTGTTGAGTTGCCATTATATTCCTAGTGCTTTACGTATTGTTTCTCTAGTGGGAATGTAGATAATTGTAGGTGGTACAAAATTAAAAATTGGATCTACAAGCACATCAGGATTACGCACAGCAAATACCCACCATAGATTGGTGTCTTGGTACATGTCGTGTGCCAACAAATCGGGACGTAATTGATATACCGGATCAATTTGATAACGTGCATCAGAGACATCGCTAGGAATATATTTTCCAGACCATAGGTCTAAGAAATTTCCCCACTGAGGTGTGGTACTGTATGGACTGGTTTTGCTATAAGTTGCCATTATAGGAATCCTCCTGCATTGCCGCCACCGGTGTTGTATCCACCTTGTGTTGCGCCAAATGAGCTGGCTGGGTAACCTGTCCCGGGGCCGTTGATTAATGCACCACGGGCAAAGTCTTGTAAACTAAATGCGCGACTCTGTGCCAAACGACTGTAAATAGGTTGTACTGTTAATGTAACTGTACTTTGCGTAGGCATGCGTGTGCTGTTTAATCTATAGTTGTTAAATTGCGGATTATATCCTGTTCTAGTTACACCAGGTTCAGGAATGTCCATATAATCTGCATCAGATGGCATAGTGTGTGCAAAACTAGTTACCACACATGGAACGTTGGGTAGATAATACTGTCCATACCCGTTTAAGTACACTATCGGCGGAGGATTACCTGCATTGGGATCCGCGCCAAAAAACATCTTGGTTACCGATCTAAAGAAATATATTACTGCCAACAAGTATTGACCTTCATTGATATTTTGTACTGTAAAATCGCCTTGTATTTGTATGGCCTGTGTTTCGGAGTTGTCATAGAAATAATTGGTATAATTGTTATGAGTTAATTTTTGTGCCAGATAGTTGGCCACAGATGTTACTGTAATTTGCGGGGTATAGGGAAATACTACTCCAATTCGTTTGGCCCCAGCATTTTGACCAATTACGCCTAGTATAGCACTACCAAAGCCGCTGGTACTACCACCCCCAATTTCTGTAACTAAGGGACTCATTAAAGTATTACTACTGTCATTATAAAAATAGTTAGAGCCCGGTGCTAGACTAATACGTACACGCCAATCTTGACTGGCGTTGGGATATATAATTTGTGGGTTTGGACCTGCTGTTCTGTTACTATATTGATACATCTGTGCTACGTTTTGGCGATTAGTTGCACCGCTAAGTCCTACGCTGCCAAGAAGGCTTGCCCCGATAGCCTGACCAATTTGGGCACCCACGCTTTGATTGGGATTTATAGTATTTCCAGGTAGGACCGCATTAGGTAGTACAGGCATAATAGTTCCAAGTTATAAACATATTTATCGGTATCAAAAACGGCCCAGATAATGTTTTGGCATTTTCAAAATTAGGTTGACCATTGGGAGATAATTATGTTAGTATGTGCTAACTTTAAAGGACCAAAAGGTGCGCCACAACTATCTTAACAACAAAGACATTCTTAAAGAAATACACAAAAGTAAAAATACCTATTGTTTTTACTCAGAGCCCGAGGTAACAGACTACGATATGATTGTGTCTGATGTGGGGAAAATTAATAAGAAAACTATTCTACAAGCTCGGAAAGATCGGGCGGTACGCTTGGCTAAACTAGCACACGAAGCCGCAACAGTAGAAGGTGTAAAACGAAAACTTGACGAATTTGAAATCAAGCTCAAGGATGTTAAAGATACTGATATAGTGTTTAGAGTGATGACTTGGGAACATGTTCCAGTGGATGATGTTAAGAGTCGTAAAGCCGCAGTAAAAGCCTTAGAGGAAGAAGGCGGTCCAGTGCGTAGTGAATATGACGATGAGGATTTAGATCTGATAGGCAACACCAAATATGTCAAAGTAAATTTTCCACCGTTTGAACATTTTCAAGTAGGTGAGGAAGGTAATCTTATCCTGGTGGGACGTAGCCATTGGAAGGGCAACTTTGAAAAAGGACACTTTAGCCGTGACCACGGGGCAATGACTCCCAAGCTAGCTCATATGTTTATCAAGCTGTGCGAACGCTATGCTACACGTAGTAACTGGCGCGGATATACATACAACGATGAAATGCGATCGCAAGCACTATTACAGTTAAGTCAAATTGGACTACAGTTTGATGAATCAAAAAGTCAAAACCCGTTTGCTTA
>Ga0114978_10001268_pt1 | contig 21299 bp, 25 predicted proteins | sample S_140212_EF_Meta_FD_87027 | JGI IMG/M metagenome (GOLD analysis project Ga0114978, IMG submission 87027) | Freshwater microbial communities from Lake Simoncouche, Canada to study carbon cycling - S_140212_EF_MetaG | ecosystem: Environmental > Aquatic > Freshwater > Lake | place: Lake...
GCCGGCTGGAACGGGGCGCGCTCATTCACCGCCACCTCCGGCCCGGGCGTATCGCTGATGCAGGAATTCATCGGCCTGGCCTACTTCGCCGAAATCCCGGCCACCATCATCAACGTGCAGCGTGGCGGTCCATCCACCGGCATGCCGACGCGCACGCAGCAGTCCGACGTGCTGTCCTGCGCCTACGCGTCGCACGGCGACACCAAGCATGTGCTGCTGCTACCGCAAGACCCTTATGAGTGTTTCGAGCAGGCTGCTGCTGCCCTCGATCTGGCCGATCGCCTGCAAACGCCCATCTTTGTGATGACCGATCTCGACATCGGCATGAACCAGCGCCTGTGCAAGCCCTTTGTCTGGGACGACGCCCGAACCTACGACCGGGGTAAGGTGATGACGGCCGAGGAACTGGAAGCCGGCAAGGACTTTGGCCGCTACAAAGACGTGGATGGCGACGGCATTCCTTGGCGCACCCTGCCCGGCACCCACCCCACCAAGGGCGCATTCTTCACCCGGGGCACCACGCGTGACCCCTACGCCCGCTATTCAGAAAAGGGGCAGGACTACATCTACAACATGGAGCGTTTGCTCAAGAAGTTTAAAATTGCGGCGACTCTGGTACCACAACCGGTGCTTCGGAAAGCCGCCCAGACAAGCCGCTTTGGGGTGATTTATTTCGGCTCGACCAGCCCCGCCATGCAGGAAGCGCTCGACGTGCTGGCGGAACGCGGCATCCACGTCAACGCACTGCGCGTGCGCAGCTTCCCGTTCCAGGATGAAATCAACGATTTCGTCGCTTCGCACCCGTGGGTGTTCGTGATCGAGCAGAACCGCGACGCGCAGTTGAAGACTCTGCTGATCGCCGAGGCCAAAATCAATGCGTCGCGCCTCCTGTCGGTGCTGCATTACGATGGCACGCCGATTACCGCGCGTTTCATCGTCGACCAAATTTCGCAGCACGCCGCCGCGCGCACGGTGGTCCCGTTGAAGAAGGTGGTGTCATGACTTATCTCGCCAAACCGAAGCTGCATCATCCCGACCTGCCAAAGAACACGGTCGGCCATACCCGCCGCGACTATGAGGGCCGCATCTCGACGCTGTGCGCCGGCTGCGGCCACGATTCAATTTCGGCCGCCATCATCCAGGCGTGCTGGGAAACGAATATCGAGCCGCATAGAGTCGCCAAGCTCTCGGGCATCGGCTGCTCGTCGAAAACCCCCGATTATTTCCTCGGCAACTCGCACGGCTTCAACAGCGTGCATGGCCGTATGCCATCGGTCGCCACCGGCGCCAATCTCGCCAACCGCGACCTGCTTTATCTGGGCGTGTCGGGCGACGGCGATTCCGCGTCGATCGGCCTCGGCCAGTTCGCGCACTGCATGCGCCGCGCCGTCAACATGGTTTACATCGTCGAAAACAACGGCGTCTACGGCCTGACCAAAGGCCAGTTCTCCGCCACCGCAGACAAGGGATCAAAATCCAAGCGCGGCATCGCCAACAGCGATGAGCCGATCGACATGGCCAGCCTGGCCCTCCAGTTGGGCGCGAGCTTTGTCGCGCGCAGTTTCTCGGGCGACAAAGAACAATTGGTACCGCTCATCAAAGCTGCCATCGAACACAAGGGCGCGGCGTTCATCGACGTCGTGTCGCCGTGCGTGGCATTCAACAACCACTCCGGCTCAACCAAGAGCTACGACTACGTGCGCGAGCACAACGAAGCGGTCAACCGGCTCGACTTCATCAGCGGCCGCAACGAAATCACTGCCGATTACGCGCCGGGCACGGTGACTACGGTCACGCAACATGACGGCAGCGTGCTGCGCCTGCGCAAACTCGCCCAAGACTACGACGCGACCGATCGCATCAAGGTCATGCACTACCTGCAGGAACGCGCGGCGGCGGGCGAAGTGGTGACCGGGCTGCTCTACGTCGACCCCGAGTCGTCCGACCTGCACGAACATCTGAATACCGTAGACACCCCATTGAACCGCCTGTCCGAGCGCGAATTGTGCCCGGGCTCGGTGGCGCTCGAAAAAATTAACGCCGCGTTGCGCTGAAGACCAGGCAGCCGCTTGACGGCGGCAGCTAGCGGCGCACGCCCGGCGTCTCGATCGGCAAATTGCCGGCGCGCCATGCCAGGTACAGCTCGAGATCGAGAAATTCGGGCGAACCCTGCGGCAGCAGTTCGGCGCGCACGCCCGACTGACAGCTGCGGAAGCGGCGATGCAAGGAACCCATGGCCTGCCATTCCAGCCGGTAAATCGGATAAGCCACGCTATGGCCCTGGCTGATGGTTTCGGGGCCGAGCTTCTTGCCCCAGTTTTCCTGGTGGCATTGCGCGCACGACAGGTTCATTTGCCCCATGCGCCGGTAATACATCGCGCGTCCGGCCTCGAAATTGTGGCGGTTCTGCCAGTCGATGACGGTCTTCATGGGCATCCCGCGCGACTGCTGCGCGACGTAGGCGGTCAGCCCCAGCAGTTCGGCTGATTCGTACTTGAACAGCTCCGCCTGTTGGCGGAGCTCGCGGCACTGGCGGATGCGGCCTTCCAGATTGATCAGGCGCGCGCTGCCGGCATCGATGCGCGGATAGCGTGTCGCCACGCCCTGCATGCTGGTCTTTGCATCGCCGTGACAGCTCGCGCACGATTTCGCTTCGCGGCCCGCGGCTTCCTGCCACAACGTTTCACCGCGCGCGGCCCACAGCATGCCGGGATTGGCGAAATCGTCGTGCTGCAGTTCGCGCACTTCAGCGCCGGTAAATTCGAGCCCCGACTTGAGCGGCTGCGGCTGCACCGCCGCGCGTTGCGCATGACTGGCGCCGGTCAGCGCGAACAATAACGCGAGCGCGCCGTGGCGCAGCAAGCCTGCGGTCATCCGGTCACCGTGAGCGCCACGCGCTCCGACCCCGTCTGGCCTTCATCGTCTATCCAGTCGAACACCAGTTCGCCGCTAACGTCCGCCACCGTAAAAAAATCCAGCAACGGATTGGCCGCTATCCCCGACCCCATTTCGGCGCGAAATATCTCGATGCCGTTGTAACGGCAGGTGAACTTGTTGACGACGTTCTTGGTAATCGCGCGGCCGCCGTCATCGAGCCGGAACCCCGTTTCCATCGGATGCTGGATGGCGATGCGGATTTCGATCACTTCGCCGCGCTTTGCCTGTTTGGGAACCTGCACTCGTGCGGTCATGGGTCAGGTCGCGTCGTAGCAGGCGGAAAGTGTCACGACCACGTCGGCGGTCGCCGACCAGAACGAGCCGTCCGAAAGTGCCGCGACCGCCAGCACGCGCTGCGAGCCGCCGAGACGCACGCGCGTGCTGACCTGCGCGCGGCCAGCGCGCGGGCCCAGATAAAAATTCGCCACGTTGGGACGCGGATTGCGCGCAGCGTAGATATGGATGCTTTTGACGTAACTCGCCGCGCTCATCGGGCTGTCCACGCTCACCTTGAGGCTAACCGAGTTGCCGTTATCGGCCAGCACCGGAAGGTCGAGCTTCACCCGGCCGGGTTGCACTGTGGCGCCGCCAGTGACCCTGAATACCATCACCTCGACGGAATCAGCGTCCGCGCCGCGCGCCGCCGCAAACGGCCATGCGCACAGGGCGAGGAGCTGCGCGAGAAAACCACGGCGCGAAAGAATTTTAATCATGCGTCAGTTGCGCAATGTGAGCAGGTACGCGACTACGTCTTCGACCTGCTGCGCGGTGAGCAGCGGTTTACCGAGATACGCGGGCGCGACATTGCGCATGCCCTTGGTCCGATAGTAGGCGGGCATCACGCTATTGCGGTTGATGCGCGTCGAATCGACGAGCCGCAGGCGCAGTTGCGCCGCGGTGAGCCGCTTGCCGACGCCTGCCAGCGGCGGACCAATATTGCCGAGCGGCGTTTCTCCGGCATCGGGCACGCTATGACACAGAAAGCAATTTCCGCCATCGCGGCTCAATACCGCCGTCTTGCCGCGCGCGGGGTCGCCGACTGCGGACGTGAGCGGCGCGCGTATCTGGCCGCCCTCGACCCGGAACGCAACGAGTGACGGGTCTGCCGCGCCCGCACTCAATACCGGGCCGAATATGGCTGCGCACGCGCCCAGCACGGCACGTTGCCATTGCCCATAAAGATTGAGTTGAATCACGGCTCCTGCCATTCAATAAATCCGGGACGCCCGGCAGCGCTCGTTCATGCGCGGACAGACAACGCAGATTATTCCGGCAGTCTGCCGTGGTCAAGTCGCGCCGTCACCCCGCCAGAGCCGCGGTAAAATCACTATCTTTATCCACGGAACAAATGCTCATGAACATCACCGGCATACCTTTCGGCGTGACCGCATGGTCGGACGTACCTCCGGTCGAATACCCCGGCGTCACCGGCAAAGCGGTATGGCGTACGCGCGAGTTCGGCGGCATGCGCGTGCGCATGGTCGAATACTCGCCCGGCTATCTCGCCGACCACTGGTGCAGCAAAGGCCATATCGTGCTGGTGCTCGAAGGCGAATTCGAATCCGAGCTGGCGGACGGGCGCAAATTCCGCCTGACGCCCGGCATGAGCTACCAGGTGGCCGACTACGCCGAAGCACACCGTTCTTACACCGCGACCGGCGTCAAGCTCTTCATCGTCGATTGACCGCCCACACGGCAGCGCTCAGGGCACCGCGGCCGAGTTCATGCGCGACAGGATGATTTCCTTGCGCTTTTGCAGGTACGGCGTCTCGCTGCCGCGGACGTAGCGGCGCGGGCTCGGCACCATCGCCGCGAGCTGCGCCGACTGTTCGGCGGACAGGGCCGCCGCGGCAATTTCGAAATGATAATGCGCGGCGGCTTCGGCGCCGAATACGCCGTTGCCCCATTCGATCACGTTGAGATAAATCTCGAGAATGCGGCGCTTGCTCATGATGGTCTCCATCATCACCGTGATGGCCGCCTCCTGCGCCTTGCGCCACCAGGTGCGCTCGCCGGACAGGAACAGGTTTTTCGCGAGCTGCTGGCTGATGGTCGAACCGCCGGATACGATCTTGCCTTTTTTCTGGTTTTTTTCGTACGCTTTCTGGATGCCCTCCCAGTCGAAGCCGTCGTGATCGAGGAACTTGGCGTCCTCCGCCGCGACGATTGCACGCTTCAACGTGACCGCGATGCGGTTATACGGCACCCACTGGTGCTGGAGCATAGCTTGCGGGGTCTTCTCGCGTATGCGCTCGAGACGCGCATGCATGAACGCCGTGGTGCCGGGGTCGTGGTCTACCCAGTACCAGATATGTATCAGAAACCAGAACTGCACGAGCACCAGCGCGCCGAACCCGAGCAACAACGCATACCAAAAGCTGCGCCAGATGAATTTCAGCATGGGCAGGATTCAGCGACCGGGACTCAAGGATGTTGCATCCTGAGCGTTTTGAGCACATCCCGCGTTTCCGGCCTTACACCACGCCAGATGAAGAACGCTTCCGCTGCCTGCTCGACCAACATGCCGAGACCATCCGCCGTTCTCGCGCCGTGCTTTTGCGCGAACTTCATGAACGGAGTGTGCTTGCCGTAGACCATGTCGTAGGCGAGGCCGCCCGCGGCGAAAATTCCCGCCGGCAGGGACGGCATTTCATCCTGCAAACCCGCTGAAGTGGCATTGATCACCAGATCGAATTGCGTGCCTGCGAGCGCGGCATAGGATTGTGCGGTCATTCCGTCCCTGGCAAGGTGCGCGAACCTGGCGAAATGCGCAACGAGGCCCTGCGCCTTGGCGAGAGTGCGGTTGGCCACCTCGACTTGCCGCGGTCGTGCATTCAACAGCGGTTGCATGACCCCATAGGTCGCGCCGCCCGCTCCCATCAGCAGCACGCGCTTGTCGCGCAGCGCAAACTGCAGGTTTCGTTCGAGGTCCGCGACAAGGCCGCGACCGTCGGTATTGTGGCCGCTGATTTTTCCGTCTTTGAACACGAGGGTATTTACCGCCCCCGCCGCCTCCGCATCGGCGGCACGCTCCTCGGCCAGTTTCCACGCTTCGTGTTTGAACGGCAGGGTGACGTTGACGCCTTTGCCGCCGTCGGCGCGAAACTCGAGCACCGTCGCGGCGAAACCGTCGAGCGGCGCGGGTAGTTTTACGTAATCGATGTCCTGCCCGGTCTGGCGCGCGTAGGCGGCATGTATTTCGGGAGACAGGCTGTGGGCAACGGGATGGCCCACTACGGCATAGCGGTCAGTCATGGCCGCTATTGTAACCGTCACGCAGGGTGGAACGACCGGGGCGGGCGCTTGGCCGGCCCCGCGTTCATTCCGTAGCCAGCCGGTCCGAACTCGTAAACGTCCAGGTCTTGGTAATGCCGAGAATATCGGTGTCCTTGGCTATGTCGGACGGAAAGGCCGCATACGGCGCCGCCAGATTCACGATGCGAATCGCCGCGTCGTCGAGAACCTTGTAGCCTGAGGAGCGGTTGATCTCGACGTTCTCGACCGTGCCGTCGGCCCTGATCGAAACCGTGAGCCGCAGGCTGCCGTAAATTTTCTGGTCGCGCGCCGCCTGCGGGAAATTAAAAGTGCCGACGCGCTCGATCTTGATGCGCCAGTCTTCGATATAACGGGAGAAGCGGTATTCCTGCGTTCTGCCGCCCAGGAACGTTCGGCGCGGGCGCTTTTGATAGGCTTCGTGGTCTTTGGCTATCTGCGCTTCGAGCTTGATGTATTCGAGACTCCGGCTCCTGATGTCCGCGGCATTCGGCGCGATCTGGGCCTCGGCCTGCGGATCGGGCTTGGGCACTGCCGTTTCGACCTTCGCCTGCGACTGGATCTGCGTCAGCAGTTTCTTTGCTTCCATCTCGCGCTGCTCGAGGCGCTGCGCCGCCATCGTGAGTTCGGTGGTCTGCTTGTCGTTGCGCGTGACGGGTAGCGGGCTCTTGGCCTGGCGGTCGAGATCGGTGTTGCCGCCGCCGTCGAGATTGTGCTGCGCGTAGGCATCAGCCTGCTGCGGCCGCGTCGTCGAGCGCGCATTGACCAGCACCACTTCGAGCGCGGGCGCCACGTTGTCGAGCTTGGACAGGTCGGGCGGGCGGATCGTGACGCCGAACAGCACGATCGCGTGCAGAACGAACGACGCCGCTACCGCGCACTGAAAGCGCGACAGGTCGTCCATCGCCAGCAGCGTGCGTTTAAGCGCGGAAAATTTATCCGCGAACGGCAGATGATCCAATGGGTTCAAGCTTCTCCCCAACGGCAACGATCTTGTCGAGCTCAGCAAGCTCATAACGGCATATTCTACGCAAGATTGGCGATGATTTAATTAAATACCTTATATGACAATTATTTGCAAACATTATTTAAGGTCAATTATAGGAACTGAATACGCCGGGGTCGGCGGCAGCCGCTAAGTTAGCAGCCGCTTACCTTGGGTTCGAACTCGGCGTGCAGCGTGAGTTCCCACAGGTCGAGGCGCGACAATTTCAGGCGTACCGGATCGCCGGCACGCACATCCTGCAACGAAGGCACGCGCAGCACCAGCGGCAACCGGTCGCAGCGGACCAGGTTGTCGCGGATCACCGTAGCGTCCAGCACATCAGCGTTTTCCTGCTCGATCCAGCGCAGGCACCAGTAGCGCTCCATGTTGCGTTGGAACTCGGCATAGGCGTCGTACGCCAGTTCGAAATCGCGCAGCGCGGTGAGCAGGGCCTCATCGCCCGCCCGATACGGCGCCGGCTGGCCGGCAAACAACGCCAGCAACTGGCGCTGGTTGATGAGATCCACATAGCGCCGCAGCGGCGAACTCGCCCAGGCATACTGCGCCACGCCCAGGCCCTCGTGCCGCGCCGCCACCGTCGTCATGCGCGCGACACCGTTGCTTTGCGCGCGGTAAATCGCAACAAAGCCGGCCTTCGCCAGTTCTCCGCCCCATTCGGCGTTGGCGTAGATCATCAGCTCGGACACCACCTTGTCGACCGGCGAACCGCGCCGTCGTTCGACGATGCGCACGCGGCCGCTCTCGACGTAAAAATTGTATTCGGTGCGCTGGATTTCGCCTTCGACATCGGCCTTGCCGCGCGCCGCCTGCAAGTGCTGCGCGAAATGCCACAGAAACTTCAGCTCCGCGCCGAACTCGTGCGCAATATCACCGGCGGCGAGCGCATCGGCATTGAATACCTCTTCGAGCGCGCCATGCCGCAGATTGGCCGCAATGGGCACCTGCTCACAGAGGCTACGGGTCGCAACCACCGAACCATCTGCCGCCACCTCCGCGTAGAGCGACAACGCGCAGCGCTCGTCATCGCCCGCCAGGGTAAATGTGGCGACGGCGGCATCCGGCAGCATGGTGATTTTCTGCCCCGGGAAATAAACCGTGGAAAGCCGCTCGCGTGCAATCGCCTCAACCGGCGAACCAGGCGCGATGCCTAGCGCGGGAGCAGCTATATGGATGCCGACCTCGGTATTGCCATTGGGGAGCGGCGTCACCGAAAAAGCATCGTCGATTTCGGTTGTCGTCTCGTCGTCTATGCTGAATGCCCGCACCGCTGCACGCGGCAGATCGGCGGGCATGGCGACAGTCGGCACCTCACCGAACGCGGCGCCTTGCGGGAAGTACTCGAACAGGAATTTGTTCAGGTGATATTCGTGCGGTGAAGCGAGCGCGCCGCAATTCGCCAGCACGCGCGCCGGCGACAGCTTCAATTGCTCGCAGGCGGCCTCCAGCGCTTTCCATTCGATGGTGTTTTTGTCCGGCGCATACAGCAGCTTGGTTACCAGCGGCGGAAACTCGGGCGGCAGGCGTCCGGCGACGAATTCATCGGCCCAGTGTTGTTTCTGCTCGGCCTGCAGGCGTTTTTTCTCGACGCTGGCGAGCGCCGCTTTCAGCGCATCGGCCGGCGCGGCTTTGTAGCGCCCTTTGCCTTTCTTGTAAAAATACATCGGCGCGCCGTGCAGCTTGTATAGAAGCGCTGCCGATTCGAGGGGGCTGGGCGCATGCCCGAAGTATTCCTTGCCAAGCACGTCGAACGAAAACTCGTCGGCGCCGCAACATTCCCACAGAAAATCGGCGTCCACCCCGGCTGCCACCTGCTGCGCCGCCTCGCCAAACGCGGCGAGAGCAGGCTGGTCGAAACGCAGCAGCACGGCGGACGCTTTGATCTTGCTGCGTTTGCCGTGCGGTGCTTCGACCTGCAGCGACGTGTCGTTGTCGGCGAGTATGGCGCCGACTTTGAACGTGCCTTCTTCTTCGTAAAAGACATTCATGCGGGGGAAAGAGGGAATGCCGCGCGAAACGCGGATTTGAGCGAGGCGCGGATTATAGCCTAAGGATGCGGCCCATCCGCACCGCCGCAGAAATCCATCACGCGGTCGAGATAATCGGCAAAATCGCTGAATCCGTGGTCGCCGCCTGCAATCACCATCTGCGGCGCGCCGCGGTACATTTCCACCGCGCGGCGGTAGTCGAGCACTTCGTCGCCGGTCTCCACCATCAGCAGGTAACGCTGCGGAGTAATCGCAGCAACTTCGAGCGCACGCAATTCGGCAACGTGCTGCAGTGTGAAATCGTATTCCTCGCCGGTGTGGAAATTTTTCTGGCGGCCGACGTGGCCGTCCAGCAATTCGTACGGTCTCACCGCCGGGTTGACGAGTACCGCGCGCAGTGCGAATTTTTCAGCCAGCCAGGTCGCATAAAAACCGCCGAGCGAGCTGCCGACGAGAGCAGCTTGCGGATGCCTGCGCGCGAGATCTTCGAGCAATTGCGCCGCCGCAGCAGGCGAATGAGGCAGTGCCGGCGCGAGAAATTCGCGCGCCCTGCCCAGCGCCGACAACCGCTCATGCAGAAGTTTCGCCTTGGATGATGCCGGCGAACTGTTGAAGCCGTGAATGTAAAGGATCACGCAGTCACGCGCCGCGCAATGTCGAGCAGCATCGTATCGTTGCCGCGCGCCGCGACCAGCGACAAACCCAGCGGACAGCCGTCGAACTTCGCCAGCGGCAAAGTTACCTGCGGCAGGCGCGCGAGCCCGGCGATGCACAACAGGCTCATGGCGCGACCGCGAAATTCGTCGAGTTCTGCTGTCGGCGTATTGCGCAGCGGCGCTATCGCATGCACCGTCGGCAGCACCAGCACCGCGTTGTCCTTCAACAAGTCGGCCATGCGGCGTGCGATCTCTTCGCGCCGCTCTTGCAAAGGCGCTACTTCGCCCGCCGTTATCGTCGCTGCCCACTCGAAACGCTCGCGCACGCCGGGCCCGAGCCTGGGCTTCGCGCGTGCAATCCATACTGCGTGTTGTGCCCATGCTTCGGCGCCCTGCAGCTTGCGAAACACCTGAAACCACTGCGGCAAACCTTCTTGCGCCACGGTGACATTGCGTGGCTTGCCCAGCACCGCAATCACACGCTCCACCGCCGGTTCAAATGCTTTGCCCACGGCATCGCCAACCAGCGCAAACCCGTCCTGCGCGAACAGCAAGGCCCCCGCTCTGGGCGCGGGCCTGTCGTCATTGAGCAGGACACGGCCGACGCGCTCCAGGAGCACGGCATCGGGCGCAAACCAGCCGGCAACGTCGAAACTTGACGCCAGCGCGCATGCACCCTCCAGCGCAAGGCGCCCGTGCGTAGGACGCAGGCCGAAAATTCCGCAAAAGGCCGCCGGCGCGCGCACCGACCCCCCGGTGTCGGAGCCGAGCGCGAAGTCGGCCAGCCCACCCGCGACCGCTGCGGCGGAGCCGCTCGACGAGCCTCCCGGTATGCGGCCGGGCGCGTTGACGTTGACCGGCGTGCCGTAATGCGGATTCTCGCCGTTCAGACTGTAGGCAAGCTCGTCGGTGTGAGTCTTGCCGAGGATGTACGCGCCGGCGTCGAGCAGACATTGCACTATGGGCGCGGTTGCCGCCGCCGGTTCGTGCGTGGCGAGCCAGTCAGGACTGCCAAAGCCGGTCTTATGACCCGCGATATCGTAAAGGTCCTTGATGCCGCACGTCAGGCCCGCCAGCGGACCGCTCGCCGCACCCGCGACTTCAACATGGGTGTGGCGGCAGAATGCGCCGATGGTGTCGCGTTCGATTATGTTTTGCATGCGCGCATTGTACTGCCGGCGCGAACTCCGCGGTCGGCGCAACGGGCTGTGCTAACATTTCCACATCCGCCCTCTTTCCCGCTCTACAAGCATGCGCATGGACGCCAAAACCGATGAGCTGTTCGCCTATATCGAGCGCAACATCGCGCGCACGCTGGTCGACTGCACGTCCTGCGGCAAGTGCTTCGATATCTGCCCGATGACTGCCTATTCTGACAAGTTGGCCGGCAAGACTGGCGGCGAAGTCGTGGCCGGCATACTCGGCATCCTGCGCGGTACCGCCGGCACGCCGGAAGCGGTGGAATGGACGCGGCTGTGCACGCAATCCGCGCGTTGCATACCGGCGTGTCCTGAAAATGTAAATCCCATGCTCATGCTGCGACTCTCGCGCATCACCGCACTCGGCTCGACCGGCGGCGAAGCGCTGCTGCCGGACGGCAAGCGCGACCCGCATTTTTTCCGGCGCATCAATGCATTCTCGGCGCTGCAGTTATCGGACGCCGAAATCGCGGCGTGGCAACGCTAATGATGGGAACAGTGAGCGAGCGCGTGGTTTTCTGGTACGGCTGCAATGCGATCCGCCACGGCGACATCATCCACAGCGCGATTGCGTTGCTGCGCGCGGTTGGCATCGAATCGGATCCGGCGGGCGGCCCGGCGTATTGCTGCGGCACGGCCAAGGACGGCAATCTCGCCGCCGCGGCCGGCATGGCGGCGCGCACGGTCGAGAAATTCAACACGTCGGGCCGCGACAAGGTTGTCACCTGGTGTCCGTCCTGCCATCGCCACATGGGTACCTTCATGGGCGGGACCAACACCATCAATTTCGAGGTGTCGCACATCACCGAGATGCTGCACGCGCGCCGCCACTTGCTGGCGCCGCTGCTCACGCATCCGCTCAACCGCAAGGTAGTGCTGCACACGCATAGCGGCTTTCACGAAGTCAACTCCAACCCGCTGGTCGCCGATCTGCTGCGGCTGATACCGGGACTCGAACTCGTCGTCGCCGATTACTCGGCGCCCGGCCATATGTGCTCGGCGCTGGCGCCGATTCCCGCGGCGCTGAAAGACGTCGTCCGCAAGTCAGTCGAGCTGTGCGCGGAAAACGGCAGCGACACCCTGGTGACGACGTTTCACGCCTGCCAGCGGAATTTGTGCGGTCTCGCTACAACAGACGGCATAAAGGTGGTCAATTACGTGATCCTGCTGACCGCAGCGATGGGCATGGCACCGCCGGTTGACGAGTATGCGCAATGGAAGAATGCCGGGGCCGACGCCGCCATCACGGAGAGCATAGGCCCAGAGCGTATCGCGAAAATCGGCGCGGATTTTTTCGCCAAACAGGTCCTGCCTGAACTGCGCAAGCCGACCGAAAAGTAACACCGCGCACCACAGCCCAATTCATCCATGAGCATCAACTCGACGTGGGCCGCGCGCGGCATGGTGGTGGCGCCGCACTCGCTTGCCGCGCAGTCCGGCCTCGCGGTATTGCGCGAAGGCGGCAACGCACTCGAAGCGATGGTCGCAGCGGCCGCGACGATCTCGGTCGTGTATCCGCACATGAACGGCATCGGCGGCGACAGCTTCTGGGTGATCCATGAGCCGGGCAAGCCGGTCATCACCATAGACGCCTGCGGCCGCTCCGCCGGTCGCGCGACGGTCGACTTCTATCGTCAGCACAAGGTCGACGCGATTCCGATGCGCGGGCCGCTCGCCACCAACACCGTTGCCGGCACCATTTCGGGCTGGGCGCTCGCGCTCGATTACAGTAAAAATAATTGGGCTGGACGCCTGCCCCTCGCGCGCCTGCTCGACGACGCGACGCACTATGCCGAGCACGGCATCGTGGTGACAAAAAGCCAGCACGCGAACACCGCCGCCAAGCTTGCCGAATTGAAAGACGTGCCGGGATTCAGCGAACGTTTTCTGGTCGATGGCCGGGTACCGGACGCAGGTTCGATGTTGAAACAAACGAAACTCGCCGCAACCATGCGCCAGCTGGCGAAATACGGGTTGGGCGATTTTTACGAAGGTGAACTCGCGCGCTCCATAGCCGGCGATCTCGCCCAGCTCGGCAGCCCGCTGCTGCTCGCCGATTTCGGCGGCCACAGCGCCGAACTGCGCGCGCCGGTCATGCTGAAGCACAGTCTCGGCACGCTTTACAACATGGCACCACCGACCCAGGGCACGGCATCGCTGATGATACTCGGCATCCTCGACCGGCTCGGTCTCGACAAGGTCGCGCCCGACAGCGCCGATTACGTCCACCTGTGCGTCGAAGCGACCAAGCAGGCATTCCTCGTGCGCAACCAACACGTCACCGACCCCGCTTTCATGACGGTCGACCCGCAGCAATTGCTGGATGCGCAGGCGCTCGCGACGCAAGCGGCCGCCATCAAACACGGCCGTGCATTGCCGTGGGGCGCGCAAGCCAAACGCGGCGATACGATATGGATGGGCGCGATCGACAACGCGGGCCGCGCGGTGAGTTTTATCCAGAGCATTTACCACGAGTTCGGCAGCGGTGTGGTGCTCGCGGGCAGCGGCATCAACTGGCAGAACCGCGGCTGCAGCTTCTCGCTCGACGAGAGCGCGCTGAATGCGCTGAAGCCGCGGCGCAAACCGTTTCACACCCTGAACCCCGCGCTGGCGCTGTTGAACGATGGCCGTACCGTCGTCTACGGCACCATGGGTGGCGACGGCCAACCGCAGACGCAGTCGGCGGTGTTCACGCGCTACGCGGTGTTCGGCCAGAACATGCAGCAGGCAATCACCGCACCGCGCTGGCTGCTGGGACGCACGTGGGGACAGGCGACCGACTCGCTGAAACTCGAAGCACGCTTCGATCCGGCGCTGGTCGCCGAACTGAAACGCCGCGGCCACGACGTCGAGATGCTGCAGGCCTTCGACGAAACCGCAGGACACGCGGGCGGCATCGCGCGTCATGCCAACGGCGCGCTCGAAGCGGGTTACGATCCGCGCAGCGACGGCGCCGCGGCCGGCTTTTAGCTGCCGCCCGGACAAAGCGGGCCTGCCGCGTAATTTTTACTTGCGGCACCAAACCCGCACCATTGCGGGTTTTTCCGCGCGTATGTGTGTCTCAACGCACATACGCCGTAAACCATCTCAAGTACTAATACACCATGCGGGCGTAATTGCAGGACTGCGCATCTGCATGCGTGCTTCTTTCTTCGTTTACCAAAATTCTCCAGGAGAACATATGAAAATATTTGCCGTAATACTCGTTGCTCTCAGCGCTCTTATGAGCCGGCTGTGTCGTCGAACCGGATAACCGCAGCGGCGACCGTGACCGCGACGGCATTCCGAACCGCGCCGACCGCGATCGCGATCGGTGACGGCGTACGCAACAGCCGGAACCGCCGTCCGGACGATCCGCGCCGCTACTGAATTTCGCGCCGCGATGCCGCTGCTCCTAGTCCATGGCGCACGCAGGCGTGAAGCAGGCAATTGCCGCGTGGCCGCGGCCGCCGCAGGATGACGCCGCGGGTTTGCTGCACGAACGCCATCGTCTGACCGAGAAAGCGCGCCACCGGTCGCGCCGGCGCTAGTGTCTGCTTACGGATTGCGCCAGAAGCGCTCCATTTCCAGGTAAGTGAAGGACGCCGACCATGCGATCAGCACGAAACCCGTCAGCGCTTCGGTGCCGGACAGGAAGCGGATCGGGCCCACCGGTGCCAGATCGCCGAACCCGAGCGTGGTGAACGTGGTTGCCGACAGGTAGATCGAGTCGAGAAAACCGAACGGGCTGGTGACGTGCGACCCGAGTGCGATATGGCCGCAATCAGGCCACTGCACGAGTAACCACAAAGTTGCGCCAAACAGCCAGATTTCGGCAACATGCAATCCGATTACCGCCAGAATCGCGTACAGAACTTTGATGCGTTGCGGCCCCTGCACGCGCCGCAGGCGGTTGAAAAGGTAGATCAGCCCTTCGTAGTGAACGAGGACGGCGAGCGAAACCGCAATCAGCGTTGCAATAACCACTGTTGCGTTGGCGACCCAATTTTCATACATCTCAATTTCCGCGTTTCAGATGAACCGGTTAACCGATACTACGCATCGGCCGTTGATGCGGATTTGACTCAAATCAAGTCTTCCGTCATGAACTGCCGTGAATGCGCCGCACCTGCGGCGCGGCACCGAGCAGAAACAGTGCGAACAATACAGCGGCCACCACTTTCAGTTCGGACGCGTCGGCATTCGGCAGCAGCGGCGCGCCGGGCGGCAGACGGGTGGTGGTTTCGGTAATCGCGGGGATCCAGTGAAACATGAAAATCGCCGCGCAACTCAATCGGCGTCCGCAGTAATCATACAACGAAATCAATGCGCCCCCGTTGCCGGGATTGCCCCGAAGGATGCGAACGGAGTATTGAAGTAACGTTTAACTGCAGGCGAACTGCCACAACGTCCTGAGCAAGGTCCCCGGCGCAACGGGCAACCAGCCGTCGGACGCCGCAACGTTTTCCACGACATCGCCTTCGCCCATCGGGCCTGCGTGCAGAGAAAAAGCCAGCGGCCGCATCCGCGGGTCGAGGCAGTCGAATTCGCTATACGCCTTCGATGAAGCATGCAGATTGCCGCGGGGCGACGGCCGCGGAGATTTAAGGTCGATCAGGTCGCTCATGCGCGCCCTGTCACCATCCCGGGATATGGTCGCCGGGTCGATATACGCAATGTATTCGTCCGTGTCGTTGATGACCACCCACTCGGCCGCCGCGTGGCAACTCAATGCCGCGAAGACCAGAGCTGACGCGAGTCTCATCGTGATTGCGCATCCGGATAACATAGCGCAATTCTACAGGCACCGAATCCGCAATCCGGCGCCGGCTATTTACGGGGCGAAATGATGGTCGAGCCCTGACCCGACGGCACGATTACGTTGGTACTGCCGGAAATGTTTGCGGCCGGCGATGCCGGTGCAGGAACAACAGCCTCCGGCGACCCTACCAGGCCCGACGACGGTACCGTGCCGCGCGGAGGCAGCGTGCCGCTCGGCGCTACTACAACCGACGGCGTAACGGGCGGCACGACGACCACGCCGGGCGGGACTATTTCGGCCGGCGGAGCCGCGCGCCGCGTCACTACCTGACCCTGCAACACGCAATCCGGACCATTGCGTTCCATGCACTCCGGATTGGCATCCGGAACGCTTTGAGCCAAGGCAACTGCGGGCGCAATGGCGGTAAATAATGCAATGACTGACACAGTAATTTGTTTCATGGTGGTGTCCTGTTCAACAGCATTCAGGGCCGGGGGATACATTGCATGGCATCCGGCAATCGCTTATCAGCGCGCCGCGCGAATCGGGCTCCCTGATTTCCTTACCCAATGTGGATTGCCTCGCATCGGTGTGCCGTAATTCAGCCGCACAGCCTGCCATCAACGCGAGCATCTAAATTAAAGCCGTCAGACAGAATTTCATGGTGCCCTCGTTTTGAAATTGGCCCCAAGCCGCATTTCAGGTTCAGTTTTATGTTCCCACCAACACTGCCCGAGGTATGTGCGCCACCACACAGAACGTCAAACCAGTGAAGCTATGTGCGTTAACGCACGGTAGAAGATTCAGGACTGTCCATAATTGGTGCAACGGTGGATTGGTATCGGCGTGTTTTCGCAACGGCCTCCGTCCGCTCTATGAACGACAACCAAGGCGACAAACATGAACTGGGACCGCATCGAAGGCAACTGGAAGCAAGCCAAGGGCAAAGTGCAGGAGCAATGGGGCAAGCTGACCGATGACTTTCTGGACAAGATCGCCGGCAAGCGCGAACAACTGGTCGGCAATATCCAGGAATCGTATGGCATTGCCCAGGACGAAGCCGAGAAGCAGGTCAAGGACTGGGAAGCGCGCAACAAAGATATGTTCAAAGATTTCCCCAAGCACTAAAACTTTTTCAGTCTCATACAGGCAAATCATGAATACCAAACTTGCAACAACACTGGTAGTCGGCGCGCTGCTTGCGCCGGTGGCGGGCTATGCCGCCGACAAATCGATGACGGAAAGCGTCAAGGAAAACGTTGCCGATTCGGTGATCACCACGAAAATCAAGGCTGAATTCGCGAAAGACAAGCAAGTCGGCGCGATGGCCATCAAGGTCGAGACCGACGACAAAGGCGCCGTGACGCTGAGCGGCAACGCCAGGAGCATGGCGGAAGCAAACCAGGCCGTTAAGCTGGCGCGCGACACCAAAGGCGTGACCTCGGTTAAGAACGACATCATGGTTCAAGCCAAGTAAACCTCGCAGCATTCGCCATGCAGAATGCCGTCACCAAGCCCCTTGCCGGGCAGGTGACGGCATTTCTTTTTGCGGGCTCGGCACATAGACCCGCTGAACTGCAACGAATTTTTTGCGTTTAAAGATCTGGCGGTAATCCGAAATCTGCTACCTTCCGCATATGCCGCAATCCAGAACTGGCTTCAGGCTTTTCGCCGCGTACGGCAACCGCACGGCGGCGATGCCGTTCATCATGCTGGCCTCGCTGATCGACATGATCTCGATCGGCATCATCATTCCCGTGCTGCCGGCGCTGGTCGGCAGTTTCACCGCATCGCAACCGGACCAGGCGTTCTGGTACGGCGTGGTGACGTTTGCATTCGGCTTCGCGAATTTTTTCGGTTCGCCGATTCTGGGCACGCTCTCGGATGCCTACGGCCGCCGCCCGGTGCTGCTGATCGGGTTCAGCGGTCTCGCGCTGACTTTTTTCGCGACCGGGCTGGCGACTTCGCTGGCCATGTTGATTATCGTGCGGCTGGTGGGCGGCGCGATGCAGGCCAACATATCGGTCGCCAACGCTTACGTCGCCGACATCACCGTTCCCGCGATGCGTGCAAAGCGCTTCGGCATGCTGGGCGCGATGTTCGGCGTGGGCTTTATTCTCGGCCCGGTAATGGGCGGGCTGCTGGGTGCGATCAATCTGCACCTGCCGTTTTACGTGGCCGGCAGCCTGGCCGTGCTCAACCTGCTATACGGCTGTTTCGTGCTGCCCGAATCGCTGCCACCGGAGAGCCGGCGCCAGTTTAAATGGCGAGCAGCCAATCCGGTCGCCGCGCTGCGCGGGCTGGCGCAGTTGAAAGGCGCGGGACGGCTTGTTTCCGTGATCGCGTGCAGCGGGCTGGCGCAGTTCGTGATGTACACATGCTGGGTGCTCTACACGACTTTCAAGTTCGGCTGGGGGCCGCTTGAAAACGGCTGGTCGCTTGCGGCGGTGGGCGTGGTGACGGCCATCGTGCAGGGCCTCTTGCTCGGGCGAATATTGAAGCTCTTCAGCCCGCGGCGCCTCGTGGTCCTGGGGCTGGTGTCGTCCACACTCGCCTACCTGCTGTGGGGCGCGGCCACGCAAGGCTGGATGATGTTCGCGATCATTTTTGTAAATATTCTTGGCGCCACCGTCACCTCCGCGATCCAAAGCATCATTTCCAGCGCTGCCGATGAAAAAAGCCAGGGCACGACACTCGGTGCGATCGGCGGATTGAACAGCCTGATGGCGGTGCTCGCGCCGCCTATCGGCGCGGCGCTGTTGACCGTCGTTTCGCATTTGCCCAAGGGCGATTGGCGCATCGGCGCGCCGTTCTATTTTTGCGCCGTGCTGCAAGCTGCGGCGCTGGTGCTGGCGGTTTGGCACTTTCGCCGCGAGCGGCTGGAGACGGCAAAGAAATGAGTGTTTTTCGGAGGCCGCGGTGCTGCGGCCCGCGCGCGCCGCGCAACCGGTCAAAAAAATCCGTCGTTCGCGCTAAAAGCGTGTGATATTTTAGGCCAATCCCAATTGCCTGAAAGAATTCCATGCTTCGTTTTGCCACGCTGCTGCTGATTGCGTCTGTAAACTTCGCCGCGCAGGCAGAAAATTATCCGTCGCGCCCGATCCGCTGGATCGTGCCGGTGCCCGCGGGTAGCAGCGGCGACTTCGTAACGCGCATCGTCACCCAGAAAATCGGCGAGGCCTGGGGGCAGCAGATCATCATCGACAACCGCTCCGGCGGTGCAGCGATCATCGGCAGCGACATCATCGCCAAAGCGTCGCCCGACGGCTACACGTTCGGCACCCTGCTCACGCCCCACGTCGTCAACCCGTCCGTGCTGAAAAACCTGCCATACGACACGCTGCGCGATTTCACGCCAATAACGCTGATGGTCACGGTGCCCAATGTGATGACCATGCATCCCAGTGTGCCCGCCAATACGCTGAAGGAAGTCATCGCGCTCGCCAAAGCGAACCCGGGCAAGTACAACTATGGGACTCCGGGAACGCTGACGTCAGGACATCTCTCGATGGAAATGCTGAAGCTCGCCGCCGGCATCGACATCACTTACGTTCCGTACAAAGGCGGCGCGCCGGCGATCACGGACTTGATCGGCGGACAGATCCAGTTCCTCATCAGCGGTCCGCCGGGCGTGCTGCCGCATATCAAAAGCGGCCGTCTCAAAGCCATCGGGACCACGTCCCTGCAGCGCCTGCCGTGGCTGCCGGACACGCCGACCTTCGCCGAATCGGGGCTACCGGGTTACGACACTTACGGTTGGTACGGCGTGTTCGCGCCCGCAAAAATTCCGCGGGAAATCGTGACCCGGCTGCAGGCGGAAATCGCGCGCGTGCTGAAATTACCCGACATCCGGGAGAAATTCGCGACGCAGGGTGCGATTCCGATTGGCAATACGCCGGAAGAGTTCGCGGCCTACATCAAACGCGAGATGGGCGTGTGGGGAAAAGTCGCGCGCCAGGTCGGGCTGAAGGCGGACTGAGGGACGGGAAAGAGAATGCAGAGAGACGAAGCAGCAGGATAGACGATAGACAGCGTTTTAGAACCTCGAGAGAGGAAGAAGCAGGAGAGACGATAGACGGGCTTTTCCCTCCTCTCGTCTCTCGCCTGGCGTCTCTCGGCGAGAGCCTACCTCACGTGCATGGTGTCCGGATCGCAATCAAGGGCGCGGGCATCGATCGGTTGCCCGTCGGCGCCATTGCTGTGGGAAAGCTGTTCGTTCGCCTGCACGAAGCGGTGATCGTTCTGCGCCTGCAGGCGCTGCGGTAGCGGCCAGCGGCAAAGCCGCTGCAAAGAGTGCTGCTGTCAGTATGGATTTCATTAATTTTGCCTCGTTTCGCCCGGACCGCGGGCGCTTCTGTATGGAGACGATAGTCGCCCTTAGCGGGGACGCGGTATGTGGGCCAGCGCGCTGAGTGGAAAATAATCCGCCGCTGCCGGCCGCCCTTCAGACAAGATTGTGCGGGTGCTCGACCAGTTCCTGGTAAATCAGGCTGTGCAGCGTCGCAACGTCGTTGGGCTTCAGCTCGCTGAATTCGATGCCCAGCCGCCAGGCTCCCTCCGCTTCCTGCGTGTCCGGTTTGGCCGAGCGTATGACCGCCTGCAGCGCCAGCGGCGTATCCGTGCCGTATATGTTCAGCGTGAACGACAGCGCTATCGTCGTGCCCGTTTCGCCCAGGCTTGCGCCGGCGCGAATCTCGGCACCCGTCGCGCTGAGATTCGAAATGACGGCCGCAACGGGATTGCCGGTGACGACGGCGGCAATGTGGGTCTTGATGCGCCGCGAATTGCGGATAATTTTTCCGACGATGTTTTTCGGAAACGACAGGTGCAGGTAATCAAAAGGCAGCTTGATGATCTTGTTCACGTAAGCGGTGAAGCCGAACGCATTCTGCCCGCTGAACACGCGGACCGCGACCCGGTCGCCTTCGATCAGGGGCGGACGCCACTGGCCTGCCGGCGGGGCGCCGACAATCAATGTCACGCCTTCGACATAGCCGATCAGCGGCACGACGCTGCGATTGCCGCTCACGGTAGACGGCGGCGAAAGCTGCAATTTATCGCCGACCGCGAGGCGCATGTCCTGAAAGAGAAACCGGTGCGCGCCGTCGTCTGTCGACGGCGCAGTCGCCTGAACGACAGCGGGTTCCGGATTCTGTACCGCGACTGCATCCACGAGCGCACACCTGAAGCTGCCGAGTTGCACGGCGGAAGCCAGTTTATACGACAGATTGCAGGATTTCTTTAGGCGCCAGGCATGCCCTCATGCCCTCGCGCCCCCGGCCCCACCCTAGTAATGCGGGTCGTACATGGTCGCGTTGGCCTGCGCGAGCAGATCTGCGGGCTCTTTTACCGTGGCGATGCCGCGCCGGTGGGCAGTCTTGGCAAATCCTGCTGCGATGTGCGCCGAGACTTCGCGCACGCGGCTCAACGACGGATAGAGGCTGCCCTGCGCCAGGTCTGATTCGGTGGTGAGGCTCGCCAGCGTATGCGCCGACCCCATGA
>Ga0114978_10001270_pt1 | contig 21275 bp, 13 predicted proteins | sample S_140212_EF_Meta_FD_87027 | JGI IMG/M metagenome (GOLD analysis project Ga0114978, IMG submission 87027) | Freshwater microbial communities from Lake Simoncouche, Canada to study carbon cycling - S_140212_EF_MetaG | ecosystem: Environmental > Aquatic > Freshwater > Lake | place: Lake...
ACCGGTCATTTGATGACCAAGAACGGGGAGTTTCGAAAAATGTTCACGCAACTGTCGCACCTCGTCATTCAATTGTTCTGCTGGTCGCTGCAAATCATTGAGCAACAATCGCACCGTATGACCGAGTCCCTGTTGTTTCAGCGAATGAACGAACTCGTCGACACCTCGTGCTGAAACCCCAGGAGTACACTGCTTGAAGACCGCTGGGGTGGATAAACCCGAATGCGGTCTGGCCACAACAAAGTACAAAGATGCGGGAAACCGAAGCGGTTCGATCAATTCACCCCGGCCCCGACAGACGGCGGTCGAGCTGGCACCGAGAAAAAAGCCAATATCGCTTCCCAGCTGTGCGGCCAGATCCATTAATTCTTCCTGGGATCGCGACAGCTGCCAGAAGCGGTTCAGCCCCGCCAAGGTCGCTGCCGCATCACTGGATCCCCCACCCATTCCCGCAGCAGAAGGGATTCGCTTAATCAGAGTGATCCGGACGCCTGCCGAGATTTCCGCATGATCCTTCAGCAGTTGTGCCGCGCGAACGACCAGATTATCAGCACCCGTGGGGATCGGAGCGGCGGGTCGAGACGATCGATTTCGCGTTCCCGCCATCAGCACTCGCAGCTGAATTTCGGAACTGGCGTTTGGTTCGAATGTCAGTGTGTCAAACAGGTTCACCGCCGTCATGACCGTTTCCAGATCATGAAATCCGTCACTGCGTCGCCGTACCACGCGCAGAAAAAGATTGAGCTTAGCAGGGGCCTGCACGGTGAGAGAACAGGCTGATGGCTGGCAGAGCATGTTGGTCACATCCTGTTGACCCGCCCGACCTGCGTAAGTTGATCATGTTGAGCAGAGACTTGTCGAGCCTCTTGGCAATCAACGGACGAAGGAATGACAATCGTTTCACGTAGTGTCGATCAGAAGCACTGATAAGCTTTCGACACTCGATCGTAAAACGAGAGTTCAAGTCCGTCAAGATCGGTTTTTTCCTCTGTCGCGCACCCACTCCCCTGATTGATCGTTGCTTGACGTTGATCAGCGGACCTCGTCTCGCGCGACGGCCTTCCCATTTGGCTGTAATAAACGATACAGCAATCCCAGGCTCAGGATCCCCGCAATCAGTAGCGTTGCGGGCTGGTATCGTAATGCCGTCTCTTCAAACCGGCAGAAATAGCCCCAAGGGTCTGCGGCCGGTAGGCAATTCCCAAATCGATCATGCAGAAGCGAGAGCGAGTTATGCACAAAATGAAAAGCGATGCCAGGAAGCAGGCTGCGAGTTCGCAGGCACAGGATGCCGAGCAGGAAACCGAGCAGCATCGCACTGAAGACTTGCTGCGGGATCATGTGAATGACTCCGAACGCAAAGCCCGACAGCAAAACAGCCGCAGTGAGATGGCCTTTGCGAGCGAATCCCGACAAGAGGAATCCCCGAAATGCAATCTCTTCACAGATCGCTGGAGTGACCGCAATCGCCAGGATCGCGAGTCCCAGATTGATTGTCTTGAACTCGTTCATCAGTTCCGCTATCCCCGACGGAATCGGTGGGAAAAACCACTGCAGGGCTACCAGCGATTCGAAAATCAGCGGATGCAGTGTGATGGCCAAGAGGACCGCAAACAGCATACAGACGAAACCGGGCCAGCGCAGCGAGAAGGTCTGGCGAAAACCGGAAGTGAACAACAATCCCATCGCGAGGGCCGGCAAGGCAATCGTCGCGACTTGTTGTAATATCAGCAGTTGAATCTGCAGCAAACCGCGATTTGCGACCGAGCTGTTTTGGAGGATTGTTTGAAAAGGTTTCCACGTCCCGAACTGGAGCAGGATGATCAGCAGAAAGCAAAAACTCGCTGCGGAAAACGTTGGGGTCGGACCTTTCTCGTGAATCAGCTGCTTGATCCAGAGTCTGAGATCCCATTGTTCCGACTCGCAAAAAAGGACTTCTTCGCTGCCGAATTGTTCGATGGCCCACCACAATGCCAGCAGGCTGTAGCCGATCGACGTGGTCAGTACCGGAATGGCGAACAGCAAAATTCCAGAATCAGGCCCTGTCGACTTCAAGATTCCCTTTAGCAATAAGCCAGGGCCAATCACAGGCATTACGCTGTAAAAGGGTTGCATCTCGACACCCGGAGAAAGGCAAAACATCATCAGGCCAAGCGCCAGCATCAGCAGCGGGGTCAAATAGTATTGACCTTCCTTACTGCTGCGGGCAAACGTGGCCAGTGCCAGGCACAACGCACTGAATAAGGTCGCCAGCGGAATCAGAATGACAATCACCCAGAGTAATGACGCAAAAGGGGGGAGTGCCAATTCCCCGAGCTTGGACGAGGCGCCCCCGAGCGCCAGTGACGCCATATATTTCCCGGTCATCCCGATGCTCAGCAGGTTCAGCACCGCAGTCAGCATGCTAAACAGCAGCACAGTCAGAAATTTGCCGAGCACAATTTCTGTTCGGCTGGCCGGGCAGATGAGCAGTGTTTCCATCGTTCCACGCTCTTTTTCCCCCGCACACAGATCCACCGCCGGGTAAAACGCTCCCGTTAGCGTCATGATGACCAGCAGCGCCGGGAGCATCCTGGACCACAGGTTCGCAGAGATCTGTTCCTGTTTGGCAAGATCCAGTTCCGCCACGTTGATCGGTGTCATCAGATCGGTCGGTAGCTCGCTTTGATGGAGTTGCTCTTTTAAAGTCGCTCGCTCCCACGCCCGAAGCACGTCGCGGACGCGGTGATACGCAATCACCGACTTTTCCTCGGCGCTGTTCAGAATCATCAAGGGACGAGAGGATTCCAGGGGAGGATCCGCAGCGGTGACGCGTTGTGCGAGTTGCGCCCCTCGTTGCCGAACTTGCTGAGCAAACTCGGGCGGAATGATGATCAAAAGTTGAAAGGGGCTCTGATCGAACTGCGATGTGAGTTGCTGGTTGAGGCTTTCCAGCGAATTTTCCAAGCGAGCGATTTCGGCGGTCGCATCCTGTTTTCGTGCGAGGGCGAGCTCACCTTCCAGGCCTTTTCGTTCGGTAATCGATTCACGCAATTTTCGGGCGTCATTCAATAATGTTGAGTCGCCCCCTTCAGGGTGACTCGACGTTTGTCCGTCCGCATTGGTGGGTGGAATCCCATCCGTCAGCACAGACAGCTTGTCACCGTCAGCAGGAGAACGAAACCATGGGGACGCGAATCGATTCCCCTCCAGCAATGGGGGTTCCGTCGGTAGGTCGGCAGCCCCCAGGATCACCACGGTTCGCGGCTGTTCAGCAAACATCGCCGTCATTTGCGTCGTACCGACTCCGAGCAGGGGATACAACAGCAAAGGAAGCACGACCACCATAAACAAGGTGCGCCGGTCCCGAACTTGATCCAGGACTTCCCGTCGAAAAATGAGATTCACATTTCGCCAGTTCATGAACTCAAGATTTCCCATCGAAAAGAAAAGGAGTTAAGTGAGATCGATCTGCCGCCCCCCCTTGGAGTCGTATCCTTAGGATCCCAGTTTACAGATCATCGTAACAGGAAGTGATCATTTCGTGCCTCAACATTGTAACGGTTTGAGGGAATGGGATCATACCCGACGAGCCCTGACAGGTAACGCCGGGAAGGTGTTGGGGAAATGGTACCGACTTGCCATGCCTCGGTCATGCGATGCCTCGGTCATGCAGTACCCACGGTCTTGCCATGCGACAGGATTGTACCGCATGAGCCCTGATGGGTGGCCTCCGTTCGATACGTGATCCTTGACGGCAACCAGAGAACTGCGGAGATTAACCGTGCCGCTCGGGCCTTGATCCAATCGAGTTTCACCGAGATCGGTTGTCGTGGCTGCCTGAGCCGGTCTGTCAGTTCTCTACCTCTTGCTGGGATGTCCGATGAATTGCTCATCACTCGTTCGCCTTGCTCTCGTGAGTTGTTTTATCACCGGAATTCAGGCTTTGCAGACTGGCACGCATGCCGCGGAATGGCAAGGTTTTGAAAAACAGGATTTCCTCGTCGAGGGACACAATGCGTTTTTGATCGTTCCCAAAATGCCCGCACCGGGCAAGCCCTGGATCTGGAGAACCGAATTCTTTGGCCATGAACCGCAAGCCGATCTGGCGCTCTTAGCCCACGGCTTTCACGTGGCCTATATCGATCTGCAAAATCTGTATGGTGCCCCGGTCGCGATGGGGCACATGGATGCACTCTACCGTCATGTTCGCCAGGAATTTGGCCTCGCACCCAAAGTGGTACTCGAAGGCTTTAGTCGGGGTGGATTGTTTGCACTCAATTGGGGAGCGAAGAACCCGCAACAGGTGGCTTGTATCTATAATGATGCTCCCGTCTGCGATTTCAAAAGCTGGCCGGGGGGGAAGGGGACCGGAAAAGGTTCACCGGGGGATTGGGAACGACTCAAGTCGGTCTATGGATTTGCCAGTGATGACGAGGCGATCGCTTACCAGCGGAATCCTGTGGACAATCTGGCTCCGCTTGCCAAGCAAAAAATTCCCCTGCTCCATGTCTGTGGTGAGACGGATGACGTGGTCCCGATCGACGAAAACTCACGCCTGGTTTTTCAGCGGTATCAAGCCCTGGGTGGCCCCATGACGCTGATTGCAAAACCGCACTGCAATCATCATCCGCATAGCCTGAAAGATCCGACACGCATCGTGAATTTTGTCTTGACTCATACCGGATTCGCCGACCGCGTCCGTGAAGCCACCACCCCCTACGGGTACGATTACGTTGCTTTGCGCGGTGGACTGAATCGGTGTCGCGGAAAATTTGAACAAGAAAAAACGGGCCGCGTCGCGTTTCTCGGTGGTTCGATTACGGCGGCATCCGGTTGGCGGGACCAGGTCTGCGAGGAACTCAAGCGGCGATTCCCCGAAACCCGGTTCGAGTTTATCAATGCGGGAATCCCCTCGCTCGGTTCCACCCCGGGGGCGTTCCGGTATCAGCGTGATGTACTCGGCCAGGGACCCGTCGATCTGCTCTTTGAAGAAGCGGCAGTGAATGATGATACCAACGGTTTTTCCGCGATTGAACAGGTGCGGGGAATGGAGGGGATTGTCCGACAGGCGCGACTGGCAAACCCTCGGTTGGATGTGGTGATGCTGCATTTTGTCGATCCGGGAAAGATTGATCAAATCAATCGGGGCGAGGTCCCGAGCGTCATTGCCAATCATGAAAAAGTGGCCGAACACTATGGAATCCCGTCCCTGAATCTTGCACGGGAAGTGACCGAACGGATTCATGCCGGCGAGTTCACCTGGGCGCAGGATTTTCGCGATTTGCACCCCTCGCCGTTTGGCCATGCTCTTTATGCCAAATCAGTTCAACGTCTGTTTGATGCGGCCTGGAATGAGGGGACCGCTCGGTCAGATGTCAATGTCCCTGCGCAGCCCCTTCCCGCACCGCTGGATCCCTTCAGCTACTTTCGCGGTCGGCTTGCCAGTCCCCAGGATCTGCTCGAATCCAAGTCACTGACGCTGGATCAGGATTGGAAGCTGGTTCCCGCTTGGGAGCCAACCGACGGAGCGGGGACACGGCCTGGTTTTGTCAAGGTCCCCACACTCGTGGCAGAATCGGCAGGAGCCACGTTGAAACTGAAGTTTCAGGGGTCCGGTGTCGGACTGTTTGTTGCCTCGGGTCCGGATACGGGGACCGTTGAATACCGTGTCGACCAGGGGGATTGGCAAACGCAAGAACTGTTTACAGTCTGGAGTCCGCAGTTGCATCTGCCGTGGGCAAAAATGCTGGCATCAGAACTGACTGCCGGAGAACACCTGCTGGAGCTGAAAGTGGCCAAGACGGCCGATGCCAAAAGTAAGGGACACGCAATTCGGATCGTTCATTTTCTTGTGAACTGATCCCGCTGCGACACAGGTTCTGCGATCTCACCGCTGAGTCAGTTGACCCTCAATTGACTCAGCGTGTGCAGGACAACTCAAAAAATGCGAAGATTGTGAACCACGAATCAAACGAATCGCACGAATAACGAAGAGAAGAAATTCCAACATTCTGAAAACGGAAAACGGAATTCTCGCAGCCGCGTACCGGGTTGGTCGTTGAACCAGAAAAAGTTCAGATCACCAGTGGCAGGGCTTTCCAGGTGACCAGCGGGAGGGCTTTCCAGAGCACATACGCCACGGGACTCGCATACAGAACGCTATCCATCAAATCGAGTAATCCACCGAATCCCGGCAGCAGCGTTGACGAGTCCTTCTTTCCCACATCCCGCTTGATCAGGGACTCGCACAAGTCGCCGACTAATCCGGTGACACCCAAGATCAGGCCATAGACGGCCGAGACGAGCCACCAAGGGGGCTGCCACAAGGCCTGGCCTGTGGGACTGAAGAGTGGGGTGGCAAAGTGCAGCCAGAGAACCGCACTGCTCGCCGAACCGACCAACGCCCCAACTGCTCCCGCCCAGGTTTTTCCCGGAGAAAGTAATGGGACGAGTTTTCGGCGACCAAACAGGCGACCCAGAAAATACGCCCCGACATCCCCTCCCTTGGTAACCACCAGCAGCGAACCAATCACCAGATATCCCGCTTCGCTTCCAGCAACCCAGCGTAATTGTGCGAAGACCCCCATCAACACCCCGATGTAGCTGACGATTAATAGCTCGACCCCCAGTGTCTCCATACTTGCCCCCGGCTCTCGATACCGATAGGTGGCCAGCAGAAACAGCACCAGAATCGTCATCGCATACGCCAGCATCACTTGCGCAAGTGTGTTGTCGTCCGAGGGAATCTGAATTGGCATGTTGCCAAAACGTCCCCACCAGGCGGCAGCCGCCACCAGCACACAACAGGCCGAAACGATCACTTTATTCGGTGTAAACGATCGAGTCCAAAGCAAATCGACCATCTCGCGGGCGCCGCATAAGGCCAGCGTCAGAATGATCGCCAGCAAGATCGGGGCCGAGGGTCCCAGCCGCATATCCAGATAGAATCCCCCTGCGAACAAGGGAATCAAAATCGCCGAAACCAGAAGTCGCCAGATGAGCATTGGAACCTCAGTTCGACAAACCACCAAATCGACGCTGACGCTGGGCAAAGTCACGCAGCGCTGCGAACAGTTCGACCTGGCCAAATTCAGGCCAACATTTTTCCGTCACCCATAATTCTGCGTAACTGATTTGCCAGAGCAAGTAGTTGCTGATGCGCATTTCTCCCGCAGTCCGAATGACCAGATCGGGATCGGGCATTCCTGCCGTATCCAGATGCGCTTCAATCGTCGCTTCATCAATTTGTCCTGCATCCAGTTCCGCCGTCGCTACCTTTTTAGCAATCTTCTGCACCGCATCAACGATTTCGCTGCGGCTTCCGTAGTTGATCGCCAGACACAATCGCATGCCGGTATTGTCGCGGGCGGTCTGGTAGGTCAGGTCAATCTCGCGATTGACGCTTTCACCCAAAGCTTCACGCCGTCCGATCACGGCAAATTGCAAATTCTGACGCTCGATCTCTGCCCGCTCTTCAATTAAATACTGTTCGAGCAGTTGCATCAGAAATTTTTGTTCGAGCAGCGGTCGTTTCCAGTTTTCACTGCTGAAACAGTATAGCGTCAATTGCTGAAGATTCAGCCGAGAACAGTTTTCAATTACGGTGCGCACACTCGAAACGCCACGGCGATGCCCTTCAATACGGGGGAGTTCACGGGCCTGAGCCCAACGACCATTTCCATCCATAATGATGGCAACATGACGCGGCAATTGATCTGCCTGCAAGCCGAATTCCGCAATCTGCGCAGAGGTAAACGGATCGTCGGCAGAACGACGTACCGGAGTTGGCAGAGAGTTGTTGGAAACCGCTGAGAAGACCATGTGCGAGATACCTCCGCTGGATTGTGTCCTTGGGGTCACGCAAAGAGCAAGCCCACTGGGTCAGTGCACCCGCATCGCAATCGGATCGGCCCCATGAAACTCCATTGGCTCGAAGATCGATTCCGCATCGTCGTCACCATCATCAGAACGAGAGTAAAGGATTTCTTCACGATAACTCGGAGAAGCATTGGGGTCGAGGATCCCCAGCTTGACCGAATCGTGACGGACCTCTAGCACGTTGATTTGTACCGAACCCACTGTTAAACATTCGTTCTCAGCACGCAAAAAACTTCGCATCGAGCGACCTCATGAGGGGCATGAATCGAGTGATGCCAGAAGGTTCCCAGGAACCAACATGGGGTCGGTATTCTGCCGTCATTGTATCCCGAGAGCAAGTCGAAACGTCGATGTTTTTTAAAGTGAAAAATGCGACCCCGAGATCCTTGACATCGAGCGGGCGAGGATCCCCAGCCAACCCGTCACCTGCTCGTACTTGTCCCCTCAGCAAAGACCGCGATATGACGAAATTGGTCCTCTTTCCTCCGCTTGATGAAGGTCGTTTTCTTCAGGTTTGCTCGGCGGCAGAACCGATGCAGGTCGTGAACGCATCAACATTCGAGCAGGCCTTGATGGCCATTGAAGAGGCGGATGCCTTCTATGGCAAGCTGACACCCGTGTTATTGAATCGGGCCCGCAAGCTGCGCTGGGTCCAATCCCCGACAGCCAGTCTCGAACACTATCTCTTTCCAGAACTGATCGAGCATCCCTGCGTGCTGAGTAACATGCGAGGTTTGTTTTCCGATGTTGTGGCGGATCATGTGATGGGATTTGTGCTGTGCTTTGCCCGCAACCTGCACGTCTATCTCAGGCAGCAATCGCGAGGCCGCTGGTCCCCCGTAGGGGATCAGTCCTATGTGGTCGATTTTGTGAATGCACCGGGGACGGTTTTGCCGATGGATCGCGCCCATCAACATTTATCGGATTGCTCGCTTGGAGTGATTGGCGTCGGGAGTATTGGTGCCGAAATTTTGCGACGGGCTGCGGCATTCGGAATGAAGCTGATCGGTGTCGATCCCGTTCGTCGTCAGGTCCCCGGCGTACTCGAAGAGGTCTGGTCAACCTCCCGATTAACCGATCTCGTCCGCGAGGCTGACTACGTCGTGATTGCCGCTCCACTGACACCCGAGACCCGCCAGTTGTTTCGACGACCTCTGCTGCAGCAAATGAAAAAATCGGGAATCCTGATCAATATTGGTCGCGGTGGGATTGTGGACCTGCAGGACCTGACCGAGGCGCTTCGCCATCACGAACTGGGTGGCGCGGGATTGGATGTGTGTGACCCCGAACCACTGCCACCCGATCATCCGCTGTGGCAGATGCCCAATGTCATCATCACACCGCATGTGGCCGCAGCATCACTACGTATTGCAGAACGCCATCGGGAAACGCTGCTCGAAAATATCCGCCGTTTCGTCCGTGGCGAACCCCCGACAACTCAGGTCGATAAGCGCGCCTGGTTTTAACAGACCATGGCCCAGAAACGACTCGTCCCAATAGACTCGGCGTTACCGCATCAAGCCGCTTTGCGCATTGGAGTCGTAACAAAGGGATAGGCCCCGATGGGACCGTGGGGATTTCCGTCCCATTGGTGGCTGGCAACTTGTTCCAAAACTTTCCCCGCCACGATCATCGCTTCCAGCGCCTGCGCCCCATTCACGTGCGGCGATTGGCCTGAAACCACGCAGTGCGTGAATTCCCGCAATTCTTGCGTCAGGGCATCGGCACCGTTTTGCTCGACAGCGAGCGTTTCGCTATGGATAAACCGACCGAAAACCTCTTTTTTCAAGGCTTCCAGATCCGCACCGGGCTGTGCAGCCTGTTCCAAGGGGGATGTCCCCTGGAACAAAGTTTCACTCGGGGAAAAACGTTGTACCGTACGCTGATGCAGGTCGACCGTCACACAGCCTGCAGCGGACCAGGCGGTCAGCGAACGGGAGGCAACGGGACTGATTCGACTAGCGGTGAGATCCGCGATACAGCCATTCTCAAAATAGAGTCGAGCCTGTGTGGCATCCTCATTCTGGCCCATGACGCCGATCCCAAAGGCTTCACAGCGGCGTAGCGGGCTTTTCACCAGCGACAGCACCAGGTCGATATCGTGAATCATCAGGTCTAATACGACCCCAATGTCGGTTGAGCGAAACGTGTAGGTACTTGTCCGTTCGCAGCGGAGATATTTTGGTGCGACGATCGCTTTTTTTGCCGCCTGGAACGCAGGATTAAATTGTTCAATATGCCCCACCTGCAGCAATGCATGGTGTCGCGATGCGAGTGCAACGAGTTCATGGGCCTCTGTGACGTTTCCGGCCAGCGGCTTTTCGACCAGCACCGGAATTCCGCATTCCAGAAAGGGACCCGCCACCTGACGATGAGCCACCGTCGGGACCACGACCGAGACGGCATCCACCGCACGTTCACTCAGTAAATCACGGTAGTCAGCAACCCAGCGTGTCTGATGTCGGGTCGCGACTTCTTGACCCCGTTGTTCCTGACTGTCTGCCACAGCCACCAACTCGACACCCTCCATCTCGCTCAGGATTCGGGCATGATGTCGACCCAGAGCACCGACACCCACTACCGCCACGCGTAATCGTTTCATTGTGTCAACCTTGTCGTCAGGCACAGTATTTATTCGCAGTATTGATTTTCTGATGAAGTCCGCAGCCGGATTTCACTTTGGTCTCGAGCGAACGATCGCCGTCAGCAACGGAAATTCGATCCGAACTTCGATCACAGGCCGTGTCGAGAAAAACTTGAGTGTCCCGAATGTCCCGAATCATCGAAATTGTGTTCGATCCCTTATGCCGCTTTCTGCTCGACGCTGGCAGCGGGTGGATTTCGCAGGGCTTCGCGTGCCCGTCCGTTTTTCCCCAGGGACGAGGCTTCACAAAAATTCAACAGGGTCATCAGCTCCAGCGGCAATGACCCCTCGGTCTGATCCGCCAGCCGCTGGCGGACTTCGTGCAGCTTGATATGTTCGCGAAACATCAGCTTGAAGGCTTGGCGGACAAGGCTGATGGCGTTTTCTGAGATTCCCCGTCTGCGCATCCCGACGACATTCACGGTAATGATCTCGGGGTTGTCGCTGCCGGCGGCCAGCATATACGGAGGGATATCCTGCGGAGCTCGACAACCACCACTGATAAAGCAGCCGGTTCCCAGGGTCGCAAAGTGATGGACGACCGAGTTCCCCGAGACGATGGCATAGTCCTGCACATGCACATGCCCCCCGAGCAGGCTCCCATTACAAAGGATCACATTATTGAAAACATGACAGTTATGGGCGACGTGCGCGTTGGCCATCAGGAAATTTCGGTCACCGATCCGGGTGATACCATCTTCCTTGTCGGCGCCACGATTGACCGTGACCCCTTCACGAAACAGATTGTCGTTACCGATTTCTACTTTGGTGGCAGAACCCGTGTAACCAATGTCCTGAGGTTCTCCCCCAATCACCGATCCGGGAAAAAAGCGATTACGCTGTCCAATCGTCGTGTGTCCGACCAGTGCCACATGGCTGTCGAGTTTGCAACCGTTGCCGATCGTGACATGCGGGCCAACCACGCAGAAGGGACCAATTTCGACATCTTCACCGATCTGGGCCTGAGGATCCACTTGCGACAAAGGGGAAATCGTTCTTGTCATGGTGTCGTCCTTCTCGAAGTCGCTCGATATTACTTGATAGTTGAAAAATCAAAGGTCGTGTCTGGGGACACCCGATGGCACCTGCTGTCAGGGCCAACGGGGTTCGCGGTGTTCATGCGGCGCGTCGAACGAACTGGGGTACGACCTGTGAGGCCTGGACCTTTCGGCAGATCTCGTGGTTCAAATTGTGTCCCGAACGATACGCTCGAAAGTGCCCATGCACGTCGCATCCGAGCAACGCAAAATCGCCGATACAATCGAGGATCTTGTGCCGGACGCATTCGTCAAGAGCTCGTAACTGATTACCCAGTACCCCGTCCGGGCCGAAGATCAACAGATCTTTCTCGGTCACCCGTGACCCATAACCCTGCGACTGAAGTGCTGCCACTTCGCTTTGCAGAATGAAGGTCCGGGCATAAGCAATATCGGCCACGAAGGTCTCTGGAGCAAATTCAAAGGTTAACAATTGGGGCTTGATGGGAGATCGAGGGCCGTAGTCCAGTTCGTAGCTGATCACCAGCGTGCGGCGGAAGACGGGACCTGCAGAAATCTCGGCATCGTCGCTCCCCGGCTTGGTTCTCGCATCGCCCCGAAGGACGAGCGTTTCGCGGCGAGCAGACTGCGTCACGATCCCGGCATCCTGCAGGACCTGGACAAACGGCAGACACGATCCATCGGCACCCGGTAATTCGGGGCCATCCAGACAGACCAAACAGTTGTCGATCTGCAAACCCGCCAATGCAGCCATCACATGTTCGATCAACTCCACTGTGGCAGAACCATTGGAAATGGCCGTTCGCCGTTGACGGGGAAGGACGAATTCCAACCGGGCCGGGATCGGTTCGGTCCCCAGTAAATCGACACGTTGAAAACGGATCCCATAATTGTCGGCAGCGGGATGAAAATGAACGTTGATGTTCGCCCCCGTCAGAAACCCGAAACCCGAGTATCTTGCTGGTCGAATCAGCGTACGTTGAAGTCTGGAATGCATAGAACTCACCCTGCGATACGCCATATCCGATTGAGGGGCTTGTACGTCGGCGAAGCCGTGTCGAGTCGGACGTGGTCGACCGTGAATGGAAGCGGTCAGAACGGAAACCGACCCTGGCGGTGGTCCAGGGTCGGCGGAGTTCAATATCCGTCGAACATGGATCAGTTCTTCGGAGTCGCTCGTGGGTTTTCTTTTTCTGCCGAGGTTCGGGCAGGTCCCTTGGATGGGGCGGCCTCAGGATTGAGTCGCTTGTTAAGGCTCTCAAGCACCGGGGTCGTGATGTCTTCGTTGGCTCGGTAGTAGACGACCTGACGGTTCATCCCCTGCAAGAGTGCCTGAGGATTCTCGGTGTCGAGGTCTTCGCGATTAAAGCGAATGATCAACGTGTAGTTGAAGTGCGTGGCGTACTTTTCGACCATGCGCGAGACTTCATTGTAGACCTGCAGATAAATCTGTGATTCCTTCTTGAGGAATTCACGCGACATCTGTCGGCGGAAGTTTTCAAACTCGGCAGCCTTTTTCACAGCCAGCTGTTCGAGCTTGGTGTACTCGGCACCACCTTCCTTCAGTTCCTTCAACTTTTGTTGAAGTTCGACAATTTCCTTCTGCATGTCTTTGGCTTGATCTTCGCTTTGCGTAATTTCGACCTTCAGGTCTTCTCGCAAAGTCTCGAACTTTTTGTAGTTCTTGAAGACAAACGCCATGTCAATCAGGCCCACTTTATGTGGAATGTTGGTCGCGGTCGCAGCAGCAACCGGTTCCTTTTCTTTGCCTTGCTGACTCCAAGCGTTCCCCGTCAGAGCGAGAACGCCAGCCAACAGGGCGATAACGGATGCCGAAACGATGACTTTCTTCACGGCTGATGCACTCCTTTGCGTGGCCGAACGGACAAAATTCATTTGAGTTGTTGTCGCATCCGCCAACAGGACCTGATTCCATCAGGCGATTCCATGGCGGACGGGAAGACTTCCGCATTTTGCACAGCCGGGAAATCTCGTCAATACGAACTCAGCCGCGATTCGGCTTTCTTTCACGAGATTTCCGAAAACAGGGGGATTCCCGTGGGAAATCGCGTGCGAACACGACGCGCGCCGAAGTAGACAGGCCACAATTGTGCCAGAAATTCGGGTCAGTGGGTCCGTTTGAAAATCGTTTTGCCGACTTGAAAGCAGTTGGAAGTTGATGAGGATTCTGCCAGAATGAATTAGCGACAGACGACGTTTTTTGGGTGAACGTCCATGAGAAACACTCCACGAGTCTCGAATGCGTAGATCAATCGTTTGACGCGCTGCCAATCTTCGCCAAATTCTTCCCGTTTTGACCGATTCCATTCTTCCATGATTTCATCGTCAAACCGCTCTGGCTGCTTCAGCCTCGCCCCAGCGAAGTCCACAACATATGGCGGAGACACCACTGTCATTTCAATGATCCAATTTTCCGGGTCATGATCAACAAGTCTCGGAATTCTGAAACCACTCAGAATGGAGAGTTCTTTTTTTTGAAGATGCAAGTAGACAGCCAGTTCATTCCGATACAATTCACGGTGTTTGAGGACTTTGATTGCTGTACCTGCGTCGGTTCCGAATACGGTGCCGTCAAATCCCCATCCTTATTGCTTGTCGATTGTCATGTTCTTGTTTTTTGCGTAGCGTTGCCCACGATCACGAGCAGACAAAGGGAGATTCGACATGCTATACGCACCAATGCCAGAATACGGTCAGTTTTCTGCTGAAGTACGAATTGAATTGCGCGCGGAAGGAGAGACGTTCAGTCTTTCCAGCATTGGACCGAATGAGCTCATTTTAAGGGAAGCATCCGACATCGCTATCTGTGATGCGGAAATCGTAATGCATGTTGACGGAGAAGAGTTTCGTTGGAGCATCCATCTCCCAGGAGGCGCAGTCCCATTCTCTGAAGAAGTGTTCTTCGAGCCGCTCGGAAGGATGGTCCGCGCGAACATTTCCGACAATCCGACTGGACTTCGAATTCTTCCGTCATAGTGTTCCGACATTATGCCCAATTCTCAAGCGAAAAACGCCCCGGTTCAAATTCCGTTGAACCGGGGTGCCCCGATCACCGCGTCATGTACCGTTCCATCAGCCGAGGGCGCGGTCGGTCTTTATCATGTGCTTGATTGCTTGAACTCGGGTCGTTTTCTGCAAACGAACACTGGATGTCCCTGCCGTACGGAAGAGACATCCAGTAACCCAGAGTCATTCAACTGCATCCGTGGCTGGTGCCACAGTTATGACAGAGATAGCAATTCCCATTTCGGACGGTAATTGCTCCACAATTGCTGCAGCTGGGGGCATCGGATTGGAACTTGGCAAATTGCTGATTGCGATTTGCGGTTGGTTCTACTCCGGCAACCGACGACTGCAATGTCTTGCTCGAAGCCGTTGCCCGTTGAGCCATCACAAGTGGTGGCTTGACGCTGGTATGCCCGTTCGAGCCGTATCCATTCGAGCTGTGTCCGTTGACCGCATGTCCATTGGTTCCCTGTCGACCGGTCGCAGCCCCATTGAGGCTTTGACCATTGGTCGCAAGAGTTCCATTCTTGCTGTTGACGAGCACTGAGGTGGCAGGGGTGGCCGAAGTCGCAGGCAGGGCCTTATTTGAAGCGACTTCGGCCGAACGCTGACTTTCCTCATCGTCCTGACTATCTCCGATCAAAGTGGTCTCGGGACGTTTCGGCACGTTCGCTTCGCGGAAGCCAGGCAGGAACTGAATCCCCAGCCAGCGGAAAATATAGTCCACGATGCTTTTGGCGTTCGGAATCTCTGGGTTGGGTGTCCAGCCACTCGGTTCAAATCGCGAGTGCGAAAATTTTTCGACCAGAACTTCCAGGGGGACACCATACTGCAGACCCATCGAGGTCTCGGTACCGATGACATCCATCAGTCCCCCGATCGTACTCCCTTCCTTCGCCATACTGATGAAGAGTTCGCCCGGCGTACCATCTTCAAACAGGCCGACGGTGATATACCCTTCGTGGCCCCCCACGCTGAACTTGTGAGTCAGCGAATGACGCGTGGCCGGAAGTCGGCGACGAGCGGGTCGATCGTCCGTCGTACCACCCTTCTTGCGATCCCCTTCCTTGGTGGTCGACAACGGTTGGCTTTGCTTGGAACCATCACGGTAAATCGCCAAAGCCTTCAGTCCGAGTCTCCACCCTTCGAAATAGGCCTTTTCAATATCGTCAACGGTACTGTCCGCAGGCATGTTGACCGTCTTGGAAATGGCACCTGACAGGAATGGCTGGGCCGCCGCCATCATCTTGACGTGAGCCTTCCATTGGATCGTGCGAGTTCCATTCATCGCCTTGAATGCACAATCGAAGACTGCGAGGTGCTCGGCCTTCAGGTCGGCAGCACCCTCGATCGTTTCCGTCTCTTCAATGTGCTTGATGATCCGGTCGATCTCGGCCACTTCGTAGCCCAATGTCTTCAGCGCCAGTGGAACCGTCCGGTTGACGATCTTCATCATGCCACCACCCGCCAGTTGCTTGTACTTGACCAAAGCAATATCGGGTTCAATCCCCGTCGTGTCACAGTCCATCATGAAGGCAATGGTTCCGGTCGGAGCTAGCACGGTGGCCTGAGCATTGCGGTAACCATACTGACGACCGGCATCGACGCATTCGTCCCAGACTTTCCCGGCGGCATTCCGCAGGTAATCCGGACACGTGGAATCGATCCGATCCACCGCATCCCGATGCATCCGCATCACTCGCAGCATCGGGTCGGCGTTATCCTTGTACCCGGCGAAGGGGCCAAGATATCCGGCAATCCGGCTCGAAGTGAGATAGGCCTGTCCGGTCAGTAATGCCGTCAAAGCACCCGCGATCCCTCGACCGGCGTCGCTGTCGTAGGGGATTCCCATCGACATCAGCAGACTTCCCAGGTTGGCGAAGCCCAAACCCAGTGGCCGATAAAGATGGCTGTTCTTGGCAATGGTCGGGGTGGGATAACTGGCGTTGTCGACCAGAATTTCCTGGGCCGTAATGAAAATCGAGGCCGCAGCGCGGAACCGCTCGACATCAAATCCCCCCTCAGGTCGCTGAAACTTGCGCAGATTCAAACTTGAAAGGTTACAAGCGGTGTCATCCAGGAACATGTATTCGGAACAGGGGTTCGAGGCGTTGATCCGACCCGAGTTCGGGCAAGTATGCCACTTGTTGATGGTCGTGTCGTACTGAACTCCGGGATCACCGCAGGACCACGCCCCTTCCGACATCTCACGCAGCAGAAATTTCGCTTCGTATTCGGGTCCAGACCGGGTGTGGTCGGTGACCCAGCGCGTTTTCCATTTCTTGTTCTCTTCCACCGCCCGCATAAACTCGTCGCTCAGTCGGACCGAGAGATTCGCATTCTGGAACATGATCGACGAATAGGCTTCACCGTTGAAGTTCGAATCGTATTCACCACTATCGATCAGCACGCGGGCCTTTTTCTCTTCCCGCTTTTTGCACTGGATGAATTCCAGAATATCGGGATGCCAGTCCTTCAACGACTGCATCTTGGCGGCACGTCGCGTCTTTCCACCCGATTTCACCACGGCGGCAATCTGGTCGTAAACCCGCATGAACGACAACGGTCCGGAAGGAGTTCCCCCGCCAGACAACTTTTCTTTTGCTCCGCGGATCGTGGAAAGATCGGTTCCGGTCCCGGAACCAAACTTGAATAGCATCGCCTCGCTGGTCGCCAGACGCATGATGTCTTCCATGTTGTCATCGACCGCCTGGATAAAGCAGGCCGAAGCTTGGGGAAGTTCGTACGAGGTGGCAGGGCGTTCGACTTCTTGTGTGGCGGGGTTGTAGTGGTAGTTCCCCTTGGCCCCTCGGACCCCATATTGCTGATACAGGCCGACGTTGAACCAGACCGGAGAATTGAATGACCCGTATTGATGCAAACACATCCAGGCTAAGTCACGGTAGAAGTTCTCGCCATCCTCACGGCTGGCAAAATATCCCCCGGCAATCCCCCAATCGGCGATCGTCCGAGCAACGCGGTGAATCACCTGCTTCACGCTGGTCTCACGCTCGGCTGTCCCATGCTCGCCGTAAAAATACTTCGAAACGACGACATTGGTCGCCAAGGCGCTCCATTGTGCCGGAATCTCACATTTTGTCTGCTCGAACAGCACCTTGCCGTTCTCGTCCTTGATTGCCGCAGTGCGGTAATCCCATTCGACTGTGGAGTACGGATCCGTGTCGGCAGGACAGAATCGGGGGGGAACAGACATCGCCCGCATTTCCGGCAGCGAACGGGGGGTCAAACCTGGACTGTTGGGAACAGTCGTGGCGGCGGCAGCGGAACCTGACGAAGTCATTCCATTAGACTGGTGCATCATGCACACTCCTCGTTAATCCAGAGTCATAAGAACTGCCACAGCCTGGCAGAAGGCATTCAGAATCGTTCGAAAGTCAATGTCAAAGGAACAGGCATGTCATCTGCGAATTCGCACCGTTGCACAGTGTTTGAGTCGTTCAAGTCCAGCAAGAGTCGTTTAGCGACCGTCGTATCTCTGGGAAGCTGTTCTCAATCAGGCAAGGATCATATCGGCACTATAGGTAGCGGTTATGATGGGAATTTCACGCTACATGTGGTAACAGCTGTTCCCTAGTCACAATAAAAATCGCGGGCCAAAATGTCAACAGTCTGTCTCGCAAAACGAGCCCCGGACGACCCGGTCAGGCCGCTTAAGTCGAAGTCAAACAGTGAGTTATTTCCTTGAGAAAAAATTGCGAAATTCTTCACCGAGGTACCGTTTCGCGGGTTCCGCAGCGATTCCGCAGCGGTTCCGCCGAGGTGCTGACAGCGGGGCGTGTGGCAGGAAATCTGGCTGTTGGGGATTTTCGACCCGATTTCGGGCACAAATTCCCCTTTGCCTCTGCAGAATGGGCTCGTTGCTTCTCAAGGTTTTCCGGGATTGGTACGATCATGTGAGCGTTGAATCCTCCGATTTTTTGGACGGGGGATTGGATGACTTCGCTGCGGGGCGAAGTGACAACTTGGCCAGCGAACGTGAATTACGCGGACGCAAGACTTCTCGTGTTAACGAGTAAGGAATTTAGACATGGCGGCGACGAACCCTTTTGGTGCAGAATCCGTTCTCAAGACCAGTGCCGGCGAATTCAAATACTTTTCGCTCCCCCAACTGGCGAAAAAAGGGTTCGGACAGATCGATACGCTGCCGTTCTCGATGCGTGTGCTGCTCGAAGCGTGCCTCCGCAACGTTGATGGGTTTCTTGTCACCGACGAACATGTCTCGCAGGTTGCCAACTGGGATGCCGCCAAGCCGCAACAGGTGGAAGTTCCCTTCATGGTTGGGCGGGTCGTCTTACAGGACTTCACCGGCGTCCCCGCCGTTGTCGATATGGCCGCTTTGCGAGACGCGATGATCCGCATGGGGGGCGATCCCAAGAAAATCAATCCGCTGGTCCAGTGTGACCTGGTGATCGATCACTCGGTCCAGGTCGACTACTTTGGAACCCGTGATTCACTCCAGCTAAACGTCGATCTCGAATTCGAACGAAATCTCGAACGCTATCAACTGCTCCGCTGGGCTCAGCAAGGACTCAGCAATTTCCGCGTCGTTCCCCCGGCGACCGGGATCGTGCATCAGGTCAACCTCGAGTATCTCGCCAAAGTCGTCTTGACCAAAAATGGGGTAGTCTACCCCGACAGTTTGGTGGGAACCGACAGCCATACCACGATGATCAATGGTTTGGGTGTCGTCGGCTGGGGTGTCGGGGGGATTGAAGCCGAAGCGGTGATGCTGGGGCAACCGATTTACATGCTGATGCCGGAAGTCGTTGGCTTCAAATTGAGCGGCAAGCTGCCCGAAGGGACCACGGCCACCGATCTGGTGCTGACCGTTACCCAGATGCTGCGAAAACATGGAGTCGTGAATAAGTTTGTCGAGTTCTACGGACCGGGTCTCGACGCGATGTCGCTCCCGGATCGGGCCACCCTGGCAAATATGGCGCCGGAATATGGTGCCACGATGGGTTTCTTTCCTGTCGATGACGAAACCTTGCGATTCCTGCGGCGGACCGGTCGGACCGAAGCTGAAGTCGAGCTGGTCGAGAAGTATTACAAAGCCCAAGGGATGTTTCGCACGGCCGATTCACCTGACCCCCGCTTCAGCTCGAAGCTGGAACTGGAACTCTCGACCGTTGTCGCCTCGATGGCGGGTCCAAAAAGACCACAAGACCGTGTATTGCTGAGCGACATGAAATCCGCCTGGCTGAAAGAGCGAAGCACCAGTTTCGGTCACCCGACTGCTGCTACGCCGGTGGCCGTCAAGGGGGCGGATTGCGAGATTCGCGATGGAGCCGTCGTGATCGCTGCCATTACCAGCTGTACCAACACCAGCAATCCCTCGGTCATGCTGGGTGCCGGGTTGTTAGCTCGCAATGCGGTCGCACGCGGGCTGTCCAGCAAGCCCTGGGTGAAAACCAGTCTCGCACCCGGCAGTCGGGTCGTCACCGAATACCTCGCCAAATCGGGTCTCGACGAAGCTCTGAATCAACTCGGTTTCAATACCGTCGGCTACGGCTGTACCACCTGCATCGGAAACAGCGGGCCACTTCCCGAAAACGTTTCGCAGGCGGTCTCTCAGGAAGACTTGGTGGTCTCGGCAGTCCTCTCTGGAAACCGGAACTTCGAAGGCCGGATTAACCCCCAGGTCAAAGCCAATTATCTGGCCAGTCCTCCACTCGTGGTGGCCTATGCATTGGCAGGAACCATCGACATTGATCTGACCACCGAACCGCTCGGCTACGGATTCGAAGGTGAAGCGGTCTACCTCAAGGATATCTGGCCCACCTCGAAAGAGATTGAAGCGACCATCGCTTCGTCGATCACTCCCGAGATGTTCACCACCGAATACGGCCACGCGGCCCTCGGTCCCATCGAGTGGCAAAAGATTACCGGAGCAACCGGACCATTGTACAAATGGGACGAAAAGAGCACGTATGTGCAAGAGCCTCCGTTCTTCATCAACATGCCGGTCAATCCCCCCCCGATTCACGGGATCAGCGGTGCGGTCTGTCTGTTGTCCGTGGGGGACTCGGTCACCACAGACCACATCAGCCCGGCCGGTGCGATCAAGGCGAGTTCCCCTGCGGGGCTCTTCCTGCAGCAGAGTGGTGTCGCTCCGCTCGATTTCAACAGCTACGGAGCTCGTCGGGGGAACGATCGCGTGATGACGCGAGGAACCTTTGCGAATATCCGCTTGCGTAACTTGCTTTGCCCCGGTACCGAGGGGGGAGTCTCGAAGTACTTCCCGACCGGTGAACAGATGTCCGTTTACGATGCCGCGATGAAGTACAAAGCGGATGGGACGCCGCTGGTGGTGTTAGCCGGTGCTGAATACGGGACGGGTTCGTCACGCGACTGGGCCGCGAAGGGGACATTCCTACTGGGTGTTCGCGTTGTGATCGCCACCAGTTTCGAACGGATCCATCGGTCGAACCTGGTCGGGATGGGGGTGCTTCCTCTGCAGTTCCGTGCCGGTGAAAATCGAGAGTTCCTCGGTCTCGATGGAACCGAAACGTTTGAAATTCAACTGGACGATCGCTTAAAGCCGTTGCAGGCGGTGGAAGTCATGGCGACCAAGCCTGATGGGACCGCAGCCCATTTCGTCGTGACCTGCCGCATCGATACTCCGGTGGAAGTCGAGTACTACCGTCACGGCGGCATCCTGCACAAAGTTCTCCGAGACTTGGTAAAGAGCTGATTCCCGTACCAAGTCTGCGGAACCATTACGG
>Ga0114978_10001271_pt1 | contig 21257 bp, 28 predicted proteins | sample S_140212_EF_Meta_FD_87027 | JGI IMG/M metagenome (GOLD analysis project Ga0114978, IMG submission 87027) | Freshwater microbial communities from Lake Simoncouche, Canada to study carbon cycling - S_140212_EF_MetaG | ecosystem: Environmental > Aquatic > Freshwater > Lake | place: Lake...
ACCTCCATCAAATTCCATTTAAAATTGAAACCCTTGTGTAAGGAGGGGTACCCCCCCTCCCCTCCTTTGGCCAAGAATACTGCAAGGTACCCCCCCCGCCGCGCCTATGAACATTTGTCAAACTTAAAAAAAATTTGAAGAGGGGAGGGGCCTCAATAGAAGACAAGGATTCAACTAGTAGAAAGTTAATCCACTATCAAGCATTCAAGCAATGTCCGCTATCCAGAATATCCAAGAGCAGTTGAAGGGTCTGTCGGTTGAGGAGCTCCTTGCCGTCATCACCGCTGCGGCGGCGGAGGCCAAGAAGGCGACCAAGGCTGTGCCCAAGGTCAAGGAGGCCAAGGAGAAGAAGGGTAGCATGCCGAAAGGCGTGGTGCCCCCGCAGCTCCACAAGCCTCGCGCCTGGGTTGACTTTGTCCTTGCGCATGCGAACGCCAACGGCTGGCCGACCATCACGGTCAAGGGTCAGGCGGAGCCGCTGCCTGCCTCGGTCGAGCGTGACGGTGCTCACATCTTCGAGTCCACGGTCAAGCCCTTGAACAATAAGCAGGCGATGTCCTTGTCCAAGCAGTACTGGGACCGTAAGGCAGGCGTTGGTTCGAAGCAGGAACTCTATAATGAGTTCGAGGCGACCTATGTGGCGCCCGAGCCCGTCGAGGCGTCGGCAGCCTCCGAGGTCAAGGAGGTCATTGAGGCGCCCAAGAAGGTGGCGGCACCCAAGAAGACGGAGGCTGAGAAGGAGGCTGAGAAGCAGGCGAAGGCCCTCAAGAAGGCGGCTGAGAAGGAAGCGGAGAAGCTCAAGAAGGCGCAAGAGGCCGCCGCCGAGAAGGAGCGCAAGGCCGCCGAGAAGAAGGCCGCAGAGGAGCCCAAGGAGGCGCCTAAGAAGATTGCGACGCCGAAGAAAGTCGCTAAGAAGGAAGAGAAGGACACTTTCAAGTGCGAGGACGACGGCGAGGTCCACCCGTGGGACTGGAAGGGTAAGAAGCTGCTTCGCAACTTCCAGAATCAAGTGTGGGCGCGCACGGACGAGGGTGAGGCCGGCGACTGGTTCGGCGTCTATGATGTGCAGACCAACACGATTGATGCCTCGGCGGAGGAGCCCGTCTTTGAGGACGAGTAAAAACAGACGAAACACGTAGAAAATCAACAAGAAGAAAAAATAGAAACCTACAAACCCCAACAAAAAACAAAAAACAAAAACCAAGAAAAAAGGACACCCCTTTTTTCTTGTGTTTTAGCCGTCTTTTGGTGAATTAAAAATTGAAAAGCTGGATCGGTACAAAAGGAGTCAACCACACAGTATATCTACCTCCATGAACCAAGAACCTTCTAGCATCGTGGCTCGCTATGTCGAGGTGCTTGAAGCCGAGCATGAGAAGGCGCTCCGTCAAGGATATACACAAGAACAGGCACTTGGACGTGGTCAAGTAGCAGCGTGGCTAGACAAGGAGGCCCGTCAGGGTCGACTCCGAATCATGCGAAGCATGCCCAATGGCGGTCGCATCGCCCGTCACAACGTGCTCCTTCTTGAGGAGAAAGATGACGAGATGTCTGTTGTATCAGATATTGGAGGCTGGATTTCCATGGCAGATCTCCATGGGGTGCACGAGCGCCACACGAGCTGGATCTACAACAAGGGCGAGATTGTTGAGGGATACTTTCGTATCAAGGTGATGATTACGAATACATTTCCTGATCACGAGATGTTCAAGCGTTCGGATGGGTCGCAGATTGACCTCGGCTTCAACGACACTGAACATTACTACATGTTCACTGTGGATATTCCAAAGAAAGATCTCGTTGATACATTCTAAACTTTCAACAGTACAAGACCAAACATAAGAAAAAATCAAACAAGAAGAAAAAACAAAAAACAAGAAGAAAAGAGGGAACCCCCTTTTTTTCTTAGGAGAATGTTTCAGCCCCACTAAAAAAATTGAAGGTTGTTGTGACCCTTAGAAGAGTCACCCAACAACCATGTCCGTCCCACCGAATTGTCAGATGTCCGAGGAAGAGTACTTGGAGCTCTTCATCGAGAATCAGCGCTGGCTCAACGAGCTCTCCGCCAAGGAGCAGCGCAAGGAGGAGCAAGAACGCCTTGAAGCCGAGGAGGAGGAGCGGGCCTATCAGCTGTGGCGCAACAGCATGGGCACACCTGCCTACGATCCGACTTCGCCGGCCTACTTGCCGACATCGCTGGCCTCTGCACACGCCGCACAAGAGGCCGAGCAGAAGGAGAAGGCCTGGCAGGAGGAGCACCACCGCATGCTCCACGACGAGAAGGAGATTGCGAAGCGCAAGGAGAACTTCCTCTTCACGCAAAATCTCATCCGTCTCATGGACCGCGATGCCGCCAACCGAGAGCGCGAGCGTCAAGCCGCCATCGCCTCCGTCCGTGCCGCCTTTGAGCACGGCCTCGAGCGCACAGGCTATGGCCCCTTCAAGGAGGACATGATCATCGCACACGCAGAGTGCAACCTCATGTACCCCCCTCACACCAAGGAGTGGAACCTCAAGTTTGACAAGTACGATGTTGTCAAGAACTACCGCGCATGGTGCTGGAACAAGATGCACGGCTCCATCTCTAAGGGATGGTAATCACAGTCCACAAATACGACGAAACACTACGAAAACAACAAATCGAAGAAACAATAGAAACTTTAAAAAAAAGAACCTCCCTTTTTTTAAAAAAATTGAACGAGTTCCTGTCGGTTTTTATAGTTACTCCAAACCATCCATGTCTGCTCCCCGTCGCTCTGCCCGTATCGCTGCTATGAACGCTCCGTCCACGCCCGTCAAGGCGTCTCAACTGCGAGAGTGCCCGCCTGCTCCTGTCAAGGTCGAACGTACTGCTGAGCTTCGAGCCATGATGGACGAGATAGTTCAGGCAACGGTTCTTACCTTACAAGCTATTCGTCGCATTCGTGATATCGTTAAGGAACGCGCTTATCCTGATGAGTACACTGCCGCGGCTCTTGCCTCTCTTACACGTGCTTCTTGGGCGGTAGAAGATGCATTTGAGCTCAAGATGCGTCAGCCCATCTTGAACGGTGACGAGATTGCTCTTCGTTCTGTGCCGAACTTTATTGCCCTCCTTCGAACCATTACAGCCGAGGCCAATAAGGACGCAGAATACTTTGCAATGTATACTGTCCTCCTTCCGCGCTCACTCGTGATTGCGGCACAGACGATTGGAACGAACATCAAGTCTGCCTTCTACAACGACTAAGAAGAAATGTAACAAAGAAAAATGAAAGAAAAATGCGGCGGCTTTTTTCTTTTATAAAAAAAATTGAAAGAAAGAAAAGCGAAAAGAAGAGTTGTTACAACAATCATGAATCACCCGAACTTAATCAGCCAAATCTGCCTCAACTGCACCGCGGGCTTTGTCGTCCTCGAATGCGCGAACTTTGTAGAAGAAACAGGTACTTGTGAAGGATGCGAGGTCGCACACTGCTGCCGCCAGTGCGGCTCCCACGACACTCGCCCGAGAACTAACGAGGAAAACAAGGCGATGCAGGAGTTACTCGCGAGTGGTATGTATATCCCTCCTGTGCGCGCACTCTATCGGTGCGGAGACTGTGGTCTCGAGTTTACGCAGCGTCAGTGTGCGTCGCATACTGGCGATGGTACGACCTGTATGTATGACTGCGAATGCAAAGGAACAGACAAGGACGATGTTCATCGTTGTCCGATGTGCTTCACGCTCAATGGTCACTATGCAGGGCCTATCTCCAAGTAAATACGCAAAATACCTAAGTAAAAATCAGAAAACAAGAAGAAACAAGGGACGACCCCTTTTTTCTTAAAAAAATTGAAACGCCGTCTTGCCCTAACAGAAATCAACCATGAATCACCAAGAAAAGTTTCAAGACGTGAAAGGGGAGCTGCTGCGGTCGGCACGCGACGAATACGACCGTGAATCGGAACAACTGGCGTCCAAATATCAAGCGTTCTTCATCGATGCGGAGATGAAAGGAATCCATTTCAATTACGACGCCCTCGCAAACATAGCAGCAATGAGAGAGAAGGCTGAACAGAAGCTCTCGGATGCGTTAGAGATGCGGGTCAACGAGATTCGTGATATGGAGAAGTATGAGAGCACCCGTTAACAATCCTATGCATCAAAAGAAGAAAATCAAAGAAAATGGGGGAAACCCTTTTTTCTTAAAAAAATTTGAAGCGCCCGCGCCGCCCTAACAGAAAGCAACCATGTGCCACTATAAGCGATTCGAAGAGAAGCAGGACTGGATAACGGCGAAGACCGAGAGCCAGATAGAGAGCCTTCGCGCCCATCATCGGGACTTGCTACGATCGATGACGGCGACAGACATCAAGTACTATCGTGAGTCACGCGAAAATGGAATCCATGTGAGTTGCGAGGAGATTGCGCGTCGCCGCGAGAAAATTACTACGTACGCCCACCGTCTTCAAGGCATTGAGGATTGTAAGGTCGGCTATTTGAAGGCAACGATGGCGTGCTACATACAGAAGGAACGCAAGAAGTATGAGGAGCGCACGTGGACGTGTGCGGACGATGGGCGTGCGCATCTGTTCTTGTATCGCAAACGCATCTACTACCGCACCTTTCATGGGGCGGTGTGGAAAGCAAATGAGGGTAAACTGGGTGCCTGGATGGGCTTCTGGAATGGACTCTATATTTCCAAGGGCGAGCAGCCGCAGCGCCCTATCTGGTGCAGTCAATAGGGGGCTTTTAAAGTGGAACGAGGCGGTTCTAATAAGAAAACAATAAGAAAAACTAAAGGAGGCCGTCCTTTTTTCTTAGATCTTCCTTTCAACTTTTTGGGAACTTTTTCTTAAAAAGTCTAAAAAAATTGAATCAATAACATAACTACATGTATATCACGCAATTCCAAGAATGTCCATGAATCACCAAGAGAAGTTCCAAGAAAAGAAGGCCCAGATTACTGCAAGGGCCGAGAACGAGATGATGAAGCTTCGTATCCACAATCGTGAATTGCTAACGTTCATGGTGAGCCATGACATCAGGTATTATCACGAGGCGAAGCTCAAAGGAATCCATGTGAGTTGCGAAGAGATGGAGCTTCTCTCCAAGAAGTTTGAGAACTTCGAGAAGAATCTTCGATCGAATGAGGCATTTGATATCATTCATATTGAAGTCAAGGCAGAATCCGACATCGAGGTGGAGCGCAAGAAGTATGAGGAGCGCAGCTGGACGTGTGAGGACGATGGGCGAGCATACCCTTTCATCTACCGCAACAAGACCTACTATCGCACATTTGATGGTGCCGTGTGGAAAGCGGGCGCAGGAGAGCTGGGCGAATGGGTGGGCTTCTGGAACGGAATCTACATCGCGAAGGGCGAGGAGCCGTCGCGCCCTACTTATGCATCTGCATGAGAGAATATCTAATAAAAAATTAAAGAAGAAAATAAAATAAAAAGGACGCCGTTCCTTTTTCTTAAAAAAATTGAAGCCACGCCTCACGACTAAGAAAGTCACCACCATGTTCTCCACTCTTTCCATTCGAATCCCTCAGCTTCATTTCGTGGGAGGCTACCACGCTCTGCAACGCCCCATTTTCCCCAGTTACTACAAGTTATGGACGCCGTCTGACTACGAGTATGTGTATCAAGACGCGAACGATACACCGTTCACGTGGGATGATATTGATGTTCCTCGTCGTTCTCCGCGCCTTGCAACCAAACAGAAGAAAAATTACAAAATGTAAGAGAAAAATCCATAGAAAATGAAAATAAATAAGGCGGCGAACCTTTTTTATTACAAAAAATTGACTCTATTCTAATACGTTTTCTAACACCATAATGGACATTCGATTTCATCTCGGTTGGGACTCTAAAATCACATTCCTTGATGAGGAGGCATCTAAGAGGTATGTGGAGGAACCTGATGATGGTACCTTCTATACGCGCGTAGATATACAATGCACAACTCAGTCAAATATCGAACGCCTGTGCAATTACGAGCGAAATCTCTACTTTATTCCTTTCAACAAGGAGATCATTGTGAAGGAGTGGGTAGAAGATCTGGGTATACTTGGCAAGAATCATCATTCGCGTTCCTTTGTTGTGAACAAGGTGGTACATGGTGTTATGCTATCATAAAAATTGAAATCAGGTGTATAACCAAAAGTACACACCAATCCATGAATTCTCTCCAGGTTATTCTTCCAGAGGTTGACGCTTCGTGGACGCGCTCTTCAGGTGTCCTTCCTCCACGCCCAACAAAGGAAGATGAGGAATGGTGCATTGCGCACCCAGGACAGCCTCAACGTCCTATGCAGATCCCTGCACGTGTTTCCTTTTCACAGTATGCTCGTATGAATGTTGGTCTTCCACGATGCATGGTTCACCCGTTTATTCCTAACGAGGATAAGATGGGCATGACCCTTACCGATGTGGAGTTCTGTCCTGATCTGATCGTTAAGATAGGAGGAATTAGCATGTCACGCGATCCGAGTCCTGGAAAACTGGATATGCTAGAACACATGCTCTCACCAGAGAGCACGAACGATGCACCTTATCGGGCTATTCCAGGTGATGCCTTCTTGGCCGGCAGACGTAAGACGGATATGACGGTGTACATCGATCCTGAAATTCCTGTTCCTGATGACTGGATACCACGCGATCCGAACGCAAGCCCGAGAGAGAAGAACAAAGAGAAAGCGGCACTCTATCGTTCTCTCAATGCGTCACGTTCTAGTCGTATCGTCCGCATTGTGTGGGATTACTTCACCGTTCGCACCCCAGCGGGCGGCTGGCGACGCAAGACCATCGCTTACGAAGAAGGTACGCCCTCTCCTTTTCAATTCGAATACTATGATACATCTTAATTCAAAAAATCCAAATCAAAAGAAAGCAAGTCGGCGGACTTTTTTCTTAAAAAATTGAAGACCATCGTGATGTCAAATAAAATTAACCATGTCTGCTCATTCTGATATTTTGGGACATTTGTCTGTTGAGCAGCTCCAAGATGGAATTTGTTTAGTGGAGGAGTTAATCCGTAAGGCAGACGAAGAGGAACGAAAGGAGGACGTCATTACATTCGTCCTTACAAAAAATGCACTGAAACACGAACTAGATGTTCGTGCATCAAAAGAAGAGGGTGGTGTAGCTGCACCCACAATGTATTGCATGACGGTGAGCACACATCATGTCGTGCAGATTCTATCCGTGCACTATCCTGAGAAGACGTTGGAGGAACTTATGCGGGACTGTGAGTACGATATTCGTATGATGTGGAACGAGCGTGGAAAGCGTGCACAGTACTATCCTGCAAGCGAGGAGCGAGCACACTGGAAGCCTGATATGCCGGTTGAGATGTACATGCACTCGTCTAATTGGCCTGTTATGCGATCTCTTGCTCCGTTGATGATTATTCATACGGAGGAAGAGTCTGCGCTGTTTACCAATGCCGCTCCACCGGTGAATGCATGGTGGAAGGCAGAGGATCGTATTGCCGATGCACCGATAGGAACGTGGGAACTCGTTTGGCGCGAATGGCGTGGAGATATCATTCATGAGGGCTGGATACAGCGTGTCTTGGAGGGTACACCTGGCGACTTCATGCATTATTTAACACGCTATAAGGGCGGAGAGCCGTCACCTCTTCCTCTTCAATAAAAAAACAAGGGCCTTATTTTTATAAGAGATCCAAAAAAATTGAAGTTACGATGGTGACAATAAATGTCACCAAGAATTCCAAGATGTACGATTACCTGTTTGTGTTCCTTTCCACAATGTTCGTGACGGTGTTCGTCACGAAGTGGTTTACGCAACAAGAACCTTTGAAGCAAGAGGCGCCGAAACCCATGTTCCAATTCACGGCGCGCCCGCCGCAAGAGCCATCGAAGATTCCTACATTATCGCTGGAGAAGCACACGGAGTTCGTTCAGATGATGGCTCAATGGAATGAGAATACGACGAAGGCTCGGGTAAATCGTCGTAAGGAGCTGGAGAAGAGTGACTCTATGTCCGAGGAGCTGGCGACGATGTGTGCACAGGACGAACATGATGCGGCTGTGAAGGCGCGCCTTATTCCAGAGAGCAGGGACATTTATTCGGAGACGCTGTCTGCTAAAGAGTGTATGTTCTGCATTCGGAAGTCAGTAAGTGTAGGTGAGTGGGCAGCGTTTGAGCGTCAGAACGCCACTGCACCCATTGGTTCATGGATTCCGATGCAAGAGACAGACTTATTCAGCAAGGAGGAGATTCGTGTGACGTTTGCGATTCTGCGTGTGGATCGCCCTGAGCGTTGGGAGCGTCATACATACTTCTATCGCCAGAAGGAGAAGATTCCGCGAGAGGAGGTGGTGATTCTCTCCGAAGGTTCGATGGCAGAGGCTCGGGCGGTGCATGATGCGGCGATGGCAAAGGGACGGCACCCTGATCGCGAGTACATCTACTCGACATCGATGCAGCCTCACGAGCGTGTACCATGCTATCGTGTGAAAACGGTGGACGAGTGGTGGGACTTTGAGCGCAAGAATGCGGACGCACCGATTGGTTCGTGGATTCACTTCGATAATCCTGCTGTGCTGAGCCCGTCCAACATCTGTGTAACGTGTGCCATTGTTCGTATCGATGCACCTGAACGCTGGGAGGAGCGCGTGTACTTCTACCACAAAGGTGAGCCAATTCCTAAACAGTAAAAAAATAGAAAATCAAAGAAAGAATGGGCCGCTGGCCTTTTTTCATAAAAAAATTGAAATAAAAATTGTCCATCATAGAAAATCACACCTATCTCCAATGCCGTCCTTTATGTCTATCTTTCAGAGTCTTTTCCACTCCAATGAGGTTCTTACCTTCGATGAGGACACCTACACAGACGAGATGATCTTTCGTCCGAATCCGTTCATTGTGTTGCCGCGCGCCACGGAGCACCACCATGTCATTACCATTATGGACTTCATGCGTCAGGACCCGCATTTGAACGTGTGGATTCAACAGGATAATCGTGAGCAGGTGATTCACGACCCGCGCTTTTCACTCAATAGCATTCTTATTACTCATTCGTAACACGTTCTACAAAATATAAAAATAGACGGCGGTCTTTTTTTTTTATAAGTTCCAAAAAAAATTGAATATAATTATCCATGACATAAAACATACCCTATCCACGTCTATTCATGATTAACGCTCCTTCTGTGACGGTCTATCGCATGCCAGCGAGTGGCCCCGTGTCCACTTCCAAGGAGTTGTATTATAACCGAAATCGAATTGCATTCGAGATAGAAAAGAAGGAGAATGACGGTGTATTGGAGGATCCTGTTACCATGGAAGAGATGCCAGAGTATGTTCCTGGTAAGACGATTTCTTACTTGCGTCTGACGGACAAGAACGTTCCCGTTGGAATGCGATTCTTTACGCTGGAATCGTTGGAGCAGTGCCTGGCGCGGAACAATAAGGATCCTTTCACCAATCAGCCGTGGAAGAGTGCGATGCGTCAGCGTGTGGAGATTGCAGTAAAGGCGCGCCGTCATGCCCCACGGGAGTTGGCGCAAGAGGAGATTTCACCCTTGTTCATGGAGTTTATTTCAGACCCAGAGGTGTTCAAGTCTAACCGCACAGTGGAGTATGATTTGTTGCGTCAGAATCTTCATATCGGTGATGCGGGAATTCTATCATCGTGGGGTGCTATCAATGATGATTCTTTGCGCGCGAAAGCAATTGAGACGCTGGAGAATGCAGAACAGGGTTCGTGGTTGATTCGCAATTCGTCTGTGAAGAGTACGAATCTCGTCACGATTCAGGCATTGTCTTATGTGATCACTCCTAAAATGAAGACGGTTCCTGCCAAGATTCATCATTCTCTTATCATGCATGTGCGCGGACTCGGATACGCCATTCCAGAAGCGGAGCGAAACCAGAAGATGCCGGATCTGAATACGAAGGACATTCCTTTGCCGATCTACGAGAATCCGTTGGGATCGGTCCTTGACATTCTGGAGTGGTTTCATATGAATGCAACCAATTTCAAGCTATCCAAGATGATCTGCGCTATTTAGAAAAATAGACCAAATACAAGAAGAAAATGAAAGAAATGGGCGGTGGCCTTTTTCTTATCTTTTTTAAAAAAAGTTATGAAAAAAAATTGAAGCCTCACTCTTGTGGATATCAAAACCACCCACAAACGTCCATGTCCAACTCTCCTATTTGCAAGGCACTTGCTCTCCAAGAGGCGCATCTCCAGATTTGGATGCCGCGAGTTGTATCCTACCATTCATACTGGACGCGTGCAGAGAAGATGCGTGTCTTAACTGCGATCCAAGAACGTGACAGTGCGTTCTTGAGCCACTATATGGCGCGCTCTGCTGCGGCAAATACCATGTTGGAACGTGTGTATTACGCCATCATCATCCATAATTACTTGGTAAATGCACAGTTCCTGTTTCGATATGCAAAGTTCCGTGATACCGTGTGGCGCAAGATGTGTGAGTTAGAGAAAATAACAAACATAGAGCTTGAACGCATCAACAGTATCGCGAACCGCAAGGAATATGAGGCAGAGGGCACGTTACGCAATTACCTCTACGAATTCCTCCACGTCATTTGGAAGCTTCGCGAGGTCCTTCGCGGGTCAAATGACCAAACATTTCAACAAGACTATTAAATCTTCCTTTGGCCGCACACTTTGTAAAGCGCCTTAAAATTTAAAACAAAAGGTAGGCGGACCTTTTTTTCCTAAAAAGAGCAAATTTGACCTGTTTCTTACTATGATAAAAGATATCATGAAGTTCATTCGTCTCAGCTCCATCCTCATCAACCCATCCATGATTCGTTCTATTTCGTTTACTGATACGACCTATACCCTTAATTTTATGACAGAACGCGTAAATAGTACGATCCTATTCGGATCAGGTATAATAGAAAGCAGTCAACTATATATGGTTATCGATAAGAATAAACAACCATTGGACTATCGTACGATGGAAAGTTGGATTAGTAAAAACGAGCACTTTTAAAAATTGAATCTATGATTGGTAGACATGTAAACCACATATGTCACACACCTATAATACTCGTCTCCAAGTAAAACAGCAAGAGCAAGAGCAAGCGCAAGCCCAAACACTACCTCATGTCGACCCTGTCCGAATGCGTCATCGTTACGCAACTCGTCTTGAGCGCAATCGAATTCAAGCGGTGGTGATTGAACGGGACATTGCAATCGTAACGGATCTTCTTACTAAAGTAGACTCCTCTCCACGAATGTTGAACAGATTGAAGGCATGTATCGAACTTTACACGTATTTATTGCAACATCAAATGTTGTTCCGCATACAATCCTTTAAGGAGATTACGTTGAATAAGATGCGCGAGATTGAGAAGGGCTGTTATAAACGACTGTTATGCATCAATTCCATTGAACATCGGGAAAAATTCAAGAAGCGCCGCGCCCTTCGCAAATATATGTACAAACTAGTCAATATCATTAATAAGATTCGGGGCTACATTCGTGTTTAGAAGCATTTCATGGTAACATTTTCAGAATAAAACGCGGGCGGATTTTTTATAAAAAATTGAAATGCCATATACCCATATAGTGAGGTATCACATCACATTCTAATCCATGCTCATCTTCGTCCCATTCATTATTGCTATGATCATCATGGTACTCATTGTGGAGTATCGGATCAGTCAAAAGGAGACAGAGAAGGAACGGCCGTTGGAATTGAACCATGTCTCTGCGAAGGAGGCTTTCCATGCGTATAATGACGCATACAAAGGGTACATTCGGCCCACGCGATACAATCGTGTCGCCTTTCAGCTTGTCGATGATACGCCTGTTTTCCTGGAGGATAATCCGTGCACATCGGCATATATGAGCCCAGAGGAACTCGCGACGGTGTCACCTGACACAGAGGTGTTTACGATGGTGGTGGCCACATCAAACCTCTTTGGCTACACATCGTACTCGAATAAGAAGGCAAAGAAAGCATACACTCTTGTCTTTCGTTCGGCGCCATTTCACGAGATTGGTCGCTTTGGGAAGGGCCTTTGCAGTTCATGGCGAATCAATGAGGAGAACTTCCATGTTCTTGATGATCATTTTATGAATGTCGACCAGATTGAAAATTTCAAGGCACAGGTCATGGCCGACTATGAGTTTGATGAGAAGTACTAAAAACATCAAAGAAAAATGATAAAAAAAGAGTGGCGACTCATTTTTTATTAAAAAATTGAAATAGTGTAACATAACAGGTAAGAGTCATATACCATTCCAATCATGCATAAGCAACTCCAGGCCGCCTTCCAGTACTACGCTGACAAGGGTAAGCTTATGACCGTTCGCCGCGCAACTACAGAGGAAATCTCCATTCTCGATGAGAATGGCAATCCGCTTGCCACGCTTCGCACAGAACCCATGAAGTATATTACTGAGATGTGGCAGACCATGGAGCTGGATGACAATTACGTTTCTACGAGCCTCGTCTGCGATCACATCCCTCCTATTGAGAAATTCGAAACGGTGTGGGGACAATACTGCGGCGTGCGCAATATCATTGTCCCCAACATCATACTCCACAAGGGTCTCGTTCGGGACTTATCTAAAGAAAAAGAATCAATGCGCATCAGACCTGACGAGGTCCTGTCCTATATGCGAAAAGAAGACGGGTGGACAGATGAGATGATCGAAGCAATCGTACAGGAACTGGAATGCGACCCTATCAGCTTCTAAACGAGTATTAACTTCACAGCCAAGTGTGAGGCGATATGGCGGAGTGGTTAACGCGATCGACTAGAAATCGATTACCTTCTGGTGCACAGGTTCGAGTCCTGTTGTCGTCAAGCGATGATTGTAGAAAATATTCAGTATGGTGACCATGAGGGTCATTTTTGATAAAATTTGACGGCTGAGAATCTGTAAAATAAGTTGCGGCGGCAACGATATAAACTCTACCAGGGGTAGCGAGTTTGGCCGAGCGGTTTAAGGCGGACGATTTAAGCCCGTCTGATTCACATCACGTGGGTTCGAATCCCACAGCTCGCATTAAATCCTTAGTAGGAAGGGCTCTGTAATTCAGTGGATAGAATATTCGACTTCTAATCGAAAGGTCGTGGGTTCAAATCCCACCAGAGTCGTTTTTTTTAAAATTGAATCAATCGATCCCACTGTCGATATACCATATCATGTATTCTTATTATGATTGCATTTGTTACAGAAGGAGCTGTATGCTTTTACATTTTCCATCGCCGATTCTAATATTTTTATAAAAAATTGAAATCATACCAATTACCATTGTGAGCCACCGCTCCAAGTCTAATCTATGTTTATCATTATTCTTTTTACAGCAATTCTTGGAGCGATGACAATTATTCTCTTCCAGCTCAAGAAAAGTGCAAACACAGGGCCGACCACGCATGCTCTCCAAAAGATTCGCGCAAAAAAAGAAGAACAAAAAAAACGTATGAACGATATGTTTATGCGATGGGGTAAGGAAGCCGAGGAGAAGAAGAGAACGGAGAAGGAGCGACTGGATTATTTGCAGGGTAGGCTTCCAGCCGACCTAACGCAGGAGGAAAAGAATGAGTTGGCAGATATGATCGCTCTTTCGGAGCACGACGAGGCAGTAAAGATGAGTATGACATTTCTGTCACATTCTCTCTATTCTCAGACACTGGTGGACGAGTACACTGCAGTACGAGATGCATCTAACTGTTATAACTCACCTCTTGCTCTTGGCTTGTGGCTGTCGAATCAGCCGAACATTCACCATATGATTGATGCCATGCAGTGCTATATGAGGGTTCAAATTGGAACGGTAATTGTGTGGCGATATGATACTGTTAGAAATGATCTCTTTGTATCCTATGTAATGGTGCGAGTGAATACCCCTTATCGTTGGATTCATTTGAAGGTTACACGATATGAGAATGATTCGTGTCATGATATTCTGGCGAACTACTTGAAGACACTTGATGCCGCATTGTTCGTTGACCAGTATCCGCAAGATAGGATTAACCCTACTAATAAGCTAACGGAATGGATGATGTGGGATACTACGACGTTGAAGTCAATGTAGAAATATCAAAAAAAAAATTGAAACAATTGTCACCTCAAAAAAAAAGATAACCCAGTATATTTTATGTCGTGCTACATTTGCTTAGAAGAAGATGACGAGGTGATGCAGACCCGAGGCTGTGGCTGCAAAGGAAGTGTAGCAATCCATAAAGCTTGTTTCCAAGAATGGGTTGATGCGGCTGATAACCCATTCAAGTGTTCCATTTGCAAAACGGACTTTACAGGGTCGTTCTTGGTGAATTTCCTTACAGAGGAGGAGATTCTTCTTCACCCGATGGGACTGGAAGAGGAGGAGCCGATGCATCATGAGACGGTGATGGCCTTTGATTTTCATGGCATTACTGTTCTGGAGACAGATGAAGAGCTTCTCTTTGAAACGGAGGAGCACAAGTTCATCTACTTTAATTCACTTAAAAGACAGGACCAGGCGAATCGAGTGGCGCTGGTTCAGCGCCAGAAGAATGCCATGCGATTTCAAGTGAAGGCACAGCGTCGTCCAAAGTGGAGCAAGGTGATGCCGTTTCGTAAGTAAAAAAGTTATCAAAAAAAAAGAAAAAGAAGGCGGTCTTTTTTCTTGTAAAAAATTGAAATCGCAGGTGATACAAAAGAAATCACCGCCATGTCATCAAACTCATCAGACGACATTCCATACTGCTGGTGCAATGCAGACCCCGCCCAAGTGATAACTAAGTCACAAAATGCTCCGCAAGCTGTTCCATTTCCACCCCTTCTGCCGAAATTTCAAAAATCAACCAATTGGCCCGATCCGCTGGATCGCCAAACATATCGCATTCCTTCCCTTCCATCAGAGTACGAATCAGAAAAAATACACCATGCTTGTAATATTTCAACAATTCGACAAAGAGGACGGTACTGGTGGATCACCGAACAAATCAAATTAGAGGACAACATTACAGCAAGAAAAATTAAACCAGTGATTGGTACATTCTATTGCTTCTTGGAGGAGGAGAACAGGATTGGATACAATGTATTTCGACAACCACTTCCTGGAACGGATACGAACAAGGAATCTGCGATACTTATCTTTCGCTATGGAAACGTATTGGGTTATAGTGAAGAGCTAGGGTATCACTGGATTATGCGGTCGGTTGCATTTCCTAAGGATCACCCAGATGCAAACATATCACCTTATAAAATGATTGATGTAATAGATCGTACTCTAGATTATTCTCAATAAAATGCTAGATAGTAATCAAACACTATTTTTCATAACTTCGTAAAATTGACATCATTTACCAAAAAGATAATAAGATACATTTATGTTTCACCCACCTATTGTGTCGTATCCGGTTCGAAACTTTCATTTCGAATCCGATGTTTGTATCGAGCGTGCATTTCAGTCACTAACCAAGCCACATGTTCCTCGTCAACGTGTGTATGGAGGGATTCTTCGAACCGCTCATACCGACCCCACGCACGTAAGATATTTATTGGTACAGGGGCGTTATTCTGGAAAGTGGTCGTTTCCAAAGGGGCATTCTTATGTAGGAGAAAATCCATTGGCGTGTGCGGCACGTGAAATCGCAGAGGAGACGGGGCAGGAACGATTGCCTGAACCGATTGAATATCTTCGTATTGGCTATGGAAATTATTATGTCTTTCTCTATCCGACGATCTTTCAACCATTTCCACGTGATACGACCGAGATCATGGCGGCAGAATGGTTTACTCTCAAGGAGATGGAGTGCCTTCTATTAAATGTCGATGTAAGTCGATATCATAAGAAAAAATATAAGGAAATCGCGACAGAAAGGGTGTGTAACACTGTATTATAAAATAAAGAATCAGTAGTAGAATGTTACACGTCAAGACAGATGAAATCTACGGGAAAAATGAAGTGGTGAACTCGAATGATTTACGAAAGCACTTGGTGAGCATTGATTCGCGATTTCGTAAATCGTATTTGGAGCCGCCGACTGATTTTTCATATGATTTTGCACACCCGTATAAAAATGTAATTAAAGCCCGCGTGGGATCGGTGGAAATTCCTTCGGGCTATTACCATTTTTCACGAACGAAAAAGAATACGATGTTTCGTATTGATGCGACAGATTACATCGGAAAACGACACTTTTTACAGATTACGATACCGGATGGTGACTATTCGCCGTGTGAACTCATTGAAACGATTCAGGAACAATTCTATGCGATTCGAGACATGTATGGCCTTTTTTTCAGAATTACATATGATTCGCGAAGTCGTAGAACAACGATCATTCATGATGGATCTGCACCTGCGCCGTGTCCTCCAGGACCGACACACTGTCCTGTTTCATTTGCGTTGACCTTTGCCATGATCGGATTAGAAGAACGAAACTATGATTTTGGATTAGGGTATAATCTTGGGTTTTCTCAGCATTTTTATACTGTGAATGCACCGTTTTGTATTACAAGTGAGTCTCTTTTGACAACACAAACCGATCACTATTTTTTATTGGGGATCGATGATTTTTATACGGTGGAACACAAGACGGACGAGACGTATATTCAATGTTTAGCTAAGATCTTGATCAAGCGAGATTCAAATGGGATTATATTTGATGATGGATATACGGTTCTGTCGAATGATATTGTGTTTCCACGACCGGTGGATTTGAAACAGGTGCGAGTTCGATTAATGGATATGTATGGTGTACCGATCGATCTGCATAATTTAAATTTCTCGATCTCGTTGGAGATCACAGAGGTAATGAACATTCAATTGTATGACAACTATCGAACGTACTTATGGAATCAGCCTGAACCGCGGGCGGTACGAAATATCAGTGGATCGTCAGCAGGAATTGCACCGCCGGCACTAAACTACAATTAACGATTCGTTCCACCCACCGCGCTGTTGAATGGCTTTTTTGAAATATTCCTTTATAAAAAAATAAATATGTTTTTCATCTGGATCGGCATGGTGATGCCAATAAGCAGGAAAAATACGTCGAACCAATATCATCGCTTCCAAATCATATAATATATCACAATCCCATTGTATTCGATGAATCAATGCCCCTGAGCTAAGATGATATTCAGAACGAACCAACCCGTCTTCTGAATAGGATAAAATGATATTAATAACTTCGTAGGGTAAACGTGGCAAAAGCCACGCCAACATCTCTATTGAGTCGCGGTATTTAAAATTACAACAAATTCATACCCGAACACTCGTTCATCATACGTTTACTTGATGTCTCTACCAATAGACCATTGGCATAGACACCATAGTTCGAATATAGATCGTGATTCTCTAAGGCAAGGTGCCAGATGTTGAAGAGTCCCTCTTTCTCGTAGGTGGAAGTGCGACGATCGACGCGGGCAGTGAGACGGCATTTACCTTCTGTCATATAGACAGTACCTTGAAGGTCAATTAATTCCAACATCTCTTGCTTGGACATACCATCGACGAGAATCGAGTGACAGCCTGTGATGATAAGATCCTCAAACAGTGAGGGATAGTCATTTTTGGAGCATCGGTACAAACGATTATCGCTACGCATTTTATTGCCTGGATTGTAAATCTTACTGGTTCCAATGGTATCTACTGCTTTGTAGCCATTGGTGAGCGTCTTGACCAAATCACCCTTTCGTAAGGTCTCGACGCAGCGATAGACTTCTTGTTGAGTAATTGGATCATAACAGAGGAGTTTAGTGCCTTCAAGGAAGCACATAAATTTAAAGTAGAGCATATTGGACGATGCACTTGTTCCTCCAAGATTGATAGCCTGGATAATAAGAGAATAGGTAACACGTTCCGTTAAACCTCCAATGACAAGTACGTTATTTACTGTTTGGGGAGGACCACCCATCACAACAAGGGTGGTTGTACCATTTTGAGCTGGACTGAAGGTAGTAAATGTTGATCCATTATCGAGTGAGTAACGGTAATTGGTAATGGTTAGACCGCCATTAGAGCTGGGTGCTTGAATGACGAGATTGATCGTATTGGCAAGATTTAATGAATCGTATTGAGAGATGATAGTGGGCGCAGACGGTGCAGAGGTAGTAAATGTAGCGGCAGAAGATGCAGGACCATTACCTAGTGCATTTGTTGCATATAGTACAAAAGAGGTAGTTTGATTATAAGGAATGGTTGCGGTGTTTGTATAAACAGCTGGAAATGTAATAGTATTAAGTGCATACAATGTACCACCATTAAAAGAAACATAATAATTGGTAATAGCAAGCCCTCCATTTGATGGAGTTGTCGCAGATATAGTCAGATATCCAGTAGCAGAAGCAATCGTTCCAGATACAGACGTGGGGCTAGATGGTACAGATATAGGTACATTAAAACTAGCACTTGTTGAACCATCACCTACTTTGTTTACTGCTTGTAGTCGAATTGAGTTTGATGTAGGAGAAAAGGTTGCTCCTGAAATAGTTAAATAATTTGCAGAAGTCGAATTAATAGAAATAAAACTACCTGTGTTGTTCATTTGATATTTATAGTTAATAATAGGTATTCCACCATTTGAAACAGGGACAGTATAACCCAGTGTAATTACACCTGTAAATTCATTAATACTAATAGAAGTAATAGTTGGGGCTGTAGGTGTAGTTAAATTAATAGTAACAGCAGGAGAAGAAGCTGCTCCTTGTCCAATTGAGTTATATGCCTTCAACGTTATATAATTGGTTGCAGTATATGGAATGGAGCTTGAATATGTAACTGCAATAGGGCTTGACGTTTGACCGGTAGAAGAATAGGTTGTACCATCGACTGAATAATAATAATCGGTAATACTCAATCCACCATTAGATGATGGTGTAGTAAAGGTAATATTAAGAGTTCCAATTGAATCAATCGTTGCACCAACAGATAATGGTGCGCTTGGAGTGTTAAGTGATAAAGTAATTCCATTAGAGTCAGCACCTTGACCAATTTGATTGATTGCTCTTATTTTAACAATTGATCCGATACTATATGTTGCACCAATAATAGTAACTGGACTTGCAGTAGAAGCAGGTGAAAATGCTGTATATGTACTACCGTTATCTGTAGAATATGCATAATTTGTTATAGATAATCCCCCATTTGATCCTGCAGTAAAACTTAGAGTTAGTGAACCACTAACATCTGGAGACGCAGAATTCAGTGTAGGAGCCCCTGGAACAGTTAAACTAAATGAATATGTTGAAGATGCTGTACCCGATCCTACTGGAGTTACAGCTTTCAGCGCTATTGTATTAGGAGGTGTTCCATATGTTAATCCAGTAATAGTAAATGGTGAAGTAGTTCCTTGATTAATAAGTGTGTACGAACCTCCATTAAATGAATAACTATAATTAGTAATATTTAATCCACCATTCAAACCGGGTGCTGTAAAATATAATGTAACTGTTCCATTTGCACTAACGCTAGTTGAACCACTAATTGTAGGCGCAGATGGCGTAGATAATACGAGATTGTAAGGACTAGAAGAAGTACCTGCTCCTGGTGGATTTACGGCGCGTACAACAACTGTGTTCGTTCCAACGATATATGAGGGGCTTGTAATAGTGAATGAGGTAGATGCAGTACCCGCACTTGTAAATGAACCACTGTTGAAAGAATATTGATAGTCGGTAATAGCTGCTCCTCCATTGGAGCCAGGGGCAACATAAGATACGACTAAATTATTACTTCCATTGACACTTGCGGATACGCTTGTAGGCGCACCAGGTGTAGTTATAGTAACAGTAGTTGCAGAAGCAGGACCCGTCTCGTATGATGTAATTGCTTTTATATTGATTACATTACTTGAAGTAAATGTTATACCTCCTATTGTAAGGGTAGTTGATGTTTGTGCAGGACTTATTGCAGTATATGTTGAATTATTAATCGTATATGCATAATTCGTAATTGTATATCCACCTGTATAGGTTGGTGCAGTTAAGGTGATAACAAGATTACCATTTGTAATAGTAGCAGTATTTAGCGTAGGAGCAGATAAATTGATTTGTCCTATACTTGTATTTGTAGAAGTAAGTCCTGTACCACTTGCATTAATTGCACGTAGAGCTAGTGTATATGCAGTATTTATTGATAATCCAGGAACTGTAATTGGACTTGTTCCATCTGCAGGACTCAATGCAGTAAATGTACTACCTCCATTTAACGAATATTCATAATTAGTAATAGTAGTGCCTCCATTTGAACCCGCTGTAAAGGATACTGTTATACTAGTTGAACTTGCTTGTTGCCAGCTAATTGATGTAGGAGCGGTAGGTACAGTATAAAATATAAAAGGACCATAGGAAGATGCAGCTGTACTTCCACCATAATAGAGTGCACGCAATCGAATAGTGTAACTTGTTCCCCCGTTAATTGTAGGAGGGCCTGCATTTGTAATGTTAAGCGGACTAGTTGTTTGGCCGGTTGAATAATAATTTGTACCATCGGTTGAATACTCATAATCGTATATTCCAGCGGTTCCACCTGGCAATGATTGTGTAAAACTGATTGTACTTGTGGTAGGTGTAATAGAATTAACGGAGGTGATAGATGGAGCTGGTGGGGCAGGTAATGCGCTAGAAAACAATGAATCCCAATTTGTTGCCTTATATGAATTTCCATTTGATGTACTATTTTGTATATATGGATAAATAGTTGTTGTTGTTCTTAAATTAATGGTTCCACTAAAACTAGCATTTGCTGTATTCATTGCATCACATATGTATGTTTTATTTGAAGTAACATATGAATACAGATCTGTAATACCAGCTGTATGAGCGTATCGTGTAGATGTAAATGTATATGAACCTGCTGGTAAGGTGTATCCTTGAATTCTATAATAATTATAAAGCGTACCGTTATTGAGTATATACTCAGGGGATAATACAAATGGACTTGTTACAATCGCAGATGTAGGCGTTGTCGTCGGAGGAGTAGAAGGCTGATTAAAGGCTACATATGGATATATATACGTAGTGATTGCTCCTGGAATGACAGTAGGGCTGCCCTGCTGTGACCATACCGCCCGCAAACTCATTCCTACAATTATAAATATAAAAAAAATGTATCAATATACACATGAATCGCATAGTGTGCATACCGTATATTTTTACAAATATAATTTGCCAAGATAGATAAATAGTTATTCATTATTTACTATATTTTCATTATTTCTCCATTTATAAAGCATTTGCTGAGACAATTGATGTCCCATTTTCTTACCAATTTCTAAAAGCGTGGAGGGGGGAGAGTTAAAATCAAGAGAGGAGATATAGATATGCCGAAGCATGG
>Ga0114978_10001272_pt1 | contig 21242 bp, 13 predicted proteins | sample S_140212_EF_Meta_FD_87027 | JGI IMG/M metagenome (GOLD analysis project Ga0114978, IMG submission 87027) | Freshwater microbial communities from Lake Simoncouche, Canada to study carbon cycling - S_140212_EF_MetaG | ecosystem: Environmental > Aquatic > Freshwater > Lake | place: Lake...
AAAAATATTTATTATAATTAATTTTAATAAATAATTTGAATAAATTAATAATATAAATAAATTTAAATAAATTTAAAATGTATTTTTGTCCAGATTGTGAAACGTTTTTAATTACTAAACTAATAAGCAATGAAAATAGTAATGAAATTATGAGTTTACATTGTAATAATTGTGGATATGAAAAAGTAATTGATATTTCTAAAGAATCTAAATATAAATGTGTATATTCTAAAAATTATAATTTAAAAACAATAAAGATTGACCAGAAGAATATTCAATTTCTTAATAAAGACCCAACTCTTCCACATGTAAATAATATACCTTGTCCTAACAATGCTTGTATTACTAATAAAGAAAATGTAAAATCTGAAATTATAGATGTTGGAGTTGAAAAAGAAAATATTAATAATGTTCTTTATATTAAACTTAATGAAAGTGATATGACTTTTCTATACCAGTGTTGTAATTGTAATCATACTTGGACAAATAAATAAGTAAAATTTTGTAAGTAAATTTTTGTAAGTAATTATTATAAATATATAAATATGTATTTTTATATCTAGTAGTAGTATTTTATTTTATTTTATTTTTCTTTGTTTCTATTAGATATTCTATTTGTTATTTCGTAGTAATAATAATATTAGTAATTTGAGTAATATGAGTAGTGTGAGTAGTATAAATACTATTAATAATATTAAAAATATAAGTAAACCTATATCAAATAATTCTACTTTAGGCAAATCTTCAAAAGATGCTAGCACTAGCACTAGCACTAGCACTAGCACTGTTGGAAATCTAGTTAGTAATATAGTTTCTAAAGTAAAAGATAATGCTAATAAAAATTTAAGAATGTATTTAGTTATAGTTGTACCAATACTATTTTTTTTATTTTATTTACTTTATAAATATAATCTTAATTCTAGAAGCCAAAATATAATTGCTAGCATGGATTATAAATCACAATTACCTAAAAAAATAAAAGGATTAGATAGTTGTTATCAAGTAGATATTACACAGCAATTTAAATTATGTGATTATTATATTAGTTCAAGCTTTATGACACCTTGTGTTGGTAATCAGCATTATGATTATATTAGTGATAATATGATTCTAGAAGTATTACAATCTGGAGCAAGATATATTCAAATACCTATATGTGAAGCTGATGTTACATTACAAGCATTACCTGTTATTGGTACAGCAGTATATGGTCAACGTGTTATTACAAGCTTAAATACACTTGATATAAGAACAACATTCAAACTAATACATACTAATGCTTTTAAAGTTAATAACAATAATGTTAATTATCCATTAATAATACATTTAGTTCTAAATACAAATAATGCTTATACATTAGATAGTCTAGCTGATATAATAAAAGAAATATTCAGTGATATATTAATAGATGTGTCAAAATATGAAACATATCCAATATATTTAGAGAAATTATGTAATCTTCTTGGTAAAATAATTATAATTGCTACACCTGAATATATTGGAACAAGTCTAGAGCCTTTTATAGTACCAACAATGAATTTATTTGAAATATATCATTTTAGTGAATTAGGACAACTTAATATGTCTGATGATTCTATATATAAAAATGTATATAACCAAAAACTATCTTCAAAACAACAAACTGAAAGCAATGAGAAGTTTAATAGTAAATACCCTTCTTTAGACTATATAATTACAAATATAAGTACTATTGGACAAACTATTATAAATGACTCAGATATTCTTAATAATTTAACTTGCTTTAATAAATTTGGTATGAGTGTTATAAAACCACAGTATCCAGAAGATGTTATTAGTAAAAACTATGATTTCGCAGAATCTGTATATTATGGATGCCAATTTGTTGCTATGAATTTTCAAATTAATGATATTAATATGAAAAATTATATAGCTATGTTTAGTGATTCTAGCTTTAGGCTTAAACCAAGTAGTATGCGATTTACCGAAACTGAGAAACCTATACAAGACTTACTTAACTTATATAAAAATGTTGAAACAACTAATGTAAATACAAATATAATTAGTAGCTTCTTTGATAATTATAATAATTCATTAATATCAATTAAATCTTATGTATCAAATACTTCATTTTTATCAGAGTATGAAAGCAATTTGAAATTCAATATAGGTACTAATCAAACAAAAGACAAACTTGGTAATATTACATCATATAATGTTGATTTAAATCAAACATTTATACCTAGAAAAAGCAAGCTTAGTTCTAATGATAATATTTCTATATGCTTAGAAAGTGCTAATATGCCAAATTACTTTATAACCTTAAGTGGAAATACATTTACATTACAGAGATTATCAACAAAAACTAAGGAGTTAAATTCACAATCATTCTATATTGAAAAACCTACAGACGCCGTTACTTCTTCTATTACTGATACTACTGATTCTGAAGGTGAAATGATTAATATGAAAATAGTTGATAGTAATAAACCTATGTATTTGGTATTTGAAAATAATCAAGTTAAAGCATATGCTAATAAAGCATCATCTAACAATATGACATTTCTAATTAATAAAGTTCCCTTTAAATATGTAATTAAAATAATAACTCTTTATGATGGGAGCTTTAAAACTATGAGTGGTAATATTATAGGCGTATTAGAAAACAATACTAGTGATGGAACACCATATTATGTAATTCCAACTAATAGCAATAGTACTAGTAACTTCAATATGTTCAAGGATACTTTTGTATTACAAAATAAAAATAAGAATACATATGTAACCTATGATTCTAATACATTTTTTCTATATGATAGAGAAACCAATCCAAATCAAAACAGTGTATTTACAATTCAACAACTTAATGGTTATTATACATTACTAAATAAAAATAATGAAACTATTATTCTATATAATAAAAATTTAATAAAATTTACAAAAAAAGAAAATGTAGATACTAATGAAAATTTATTTAAGCTAGTAATTGATTATGAAATATCATAAGAAATTATATATACTATCTTTTTAATCCCTTTCTACCTTTTGTCATTCCTAAGATTCTAATTAAATCTTGAAATACATTAACTATTTTTATAATTAATCCATAAGATTCAACAGGATAATTTGGTACAGCTTTACCATCAATGCATTTTTCTGAATTTTCTTTTAATTTCTTATGATTTGATAATAATAGAAGAACGAAGATTAGTAAACTTATAAATGATACTACTAGAACAAAATTATACATTTGTTCACTAGTAGATAAGAAAAATGGAACTATTATAATAATCGCAATTAATATCCATAAAGCAATGTTTAGATAATAATCCCAATCAAAAGTAATTATTTTATCTCCATAATAATAACCCGCTATACCAACTACTAAAGTTATTAATATTGTTAAAATTCCTGCTAATCCAACAACATCTGTAAGTCTACCAAACCATATTGTTGGTATCAATAGAAAACCTATTACTAATATTAATAATAACCATATAGAATTACTAGCTAGAATATTCTTTGGATCAACTGCTAATAAAGCAAATGTTAGACCAAATAATAATGCTAATATTACAATAAATGTTATAATAATACGACCCATACCACCACTACTCATCCAAAATATTAATGAGTTAAATAACCCTGTTTGGTCATTCACTAATACAACTACAAACATAAGTAATATACCTAAAATGATATATAGGTAGGTATTAAATACATAATGATCACATGTAAGCATACCATTCTTAAATGCGTAATTACCTATTAAAATACATATTAAAACTACTATTGTAAGGCAACAAAATAGTTTAGTTAAGGTATTACTTCCTTGTATTACATTCATCATTTGAGATGATTGTATTGATTGTGATTTCTTTGTTGACATCTTTTATTTGAAAAACTTTATATTTTTTAATTATATATACTTAGTAATATATTCTTAGTTTATATATATATTCCTAGTATTAAATAAGATTTATTTTTCTATGTAATAGATAATAATAAGTCTCTAGAAGATAGTAAGTAATAAAGTAAATATATAAATAAGTACTCTAGAAGATAAATTATACATAATAAAATACAAAATAAAATACAAAATAAAATACATAATAAAATACATAATAAAATACATAATAAAATACAATATAAATAATGTCTACTAAAAAAAATAATAAGAACGATAATAATAATAATAATAATAATAATAATAACAATAACAATAACAATAATAACAATAACAATAACAACGATAAAAATAATGATAAACCATCTAAGAATTTAACTAATACTACAACTGCAAAAACATCATTTGATTCACCAACAATAAATATTAAAACATCAAAAAGTATTAATAGTGCTAATAGTACTAGTGCGGAAACAGCATTTCAAACTGCTAAAGAAGAAGCAGGTGTTTATGAGGTTGTATCAGAAAACTATCTATTATTACTTGGTATTTCATCAGCATTAATTATTATTATAATTATATATTTTTTTTCACAAACATTTCGTGTTGATAGAACTGTTAGTAAGCTGGTAGTATACCAAGGTTATCAACAACTTAAATCTTTAGATTATAGCAAGGTTGGACAAAAAAGATTTGGTGATTTTTATGTAGAAAGTGCCTATAATGCCGCCCATTGTTATTACCAAATGTATGATTACACTAGCGAGAATGTAGTTCTTTCTATTTTACAAAGCGGTGCTAGATATATTGAGTTTAATGTGTTCAATAGTGAATTTGGTGATAAGGCTTTTCCTGTAGTTAGTATGGGATATAAAACAGGTGAATGGAAGATGATGGTTACTGATACACCTCTTGAAACTATATTTGAAACTATAGCAAATAATGCTTTTACACTTACTGATGGTAAAAATGGTGTAAATAACCCAGAGGATCCTTTGTTCATAGGTTTAGTATTAAATACTAATAGTAATCTAAGTTGTCTTAACCTAATTGCATTTCTTATTACTAAATATTTTGGTAATCGCTTATTAGATAATTCATATAGTTTTCAAAATAATGATAATATTGGTGATATTCAAATGATACAATTAATGAGTAAAGTTACAATTTTTGCTAGTGATGGATTTCAAGGTAGTGGATTAGAAGAATTAATTAATTATTCTTGGGATAATGTTGATAATAATAATAATCATTCTATGCAACGTTTACATTATTCTACAATATTAGAGCCTACTTTTGATACTAATAAACTAATTGACTATAATAGAACTGGATTAACTATTATTGTTCCTAATAAAGAAGGTGATTTTTTTAGTAATAATTATGATTCAAAAAAAGCTTTTGAGTTGGGATGTCAATTTGTTGCTATGAATTTACAAAATGTTAGCATAGAAATGGATGGTTATATTAGTAGATTTAAAAAACATTCTTTTGTTATGAAAAATAATGATTTACAAAAAGGCAATTCTAATAGAACATTACCATACACTACTATTCCTAATACATCAACAACAACAAGACCGCAAGCAACACGAGCTGGATTCTAGAATTCCAATTATAATTTCTCATGTCTTCGTCTTCATACAATTAATAATTTTTTTTCTTAAATAACATACAACACTAAGGCGTCCTTCACCTTTTATTTCAGTATTAGCATGGTATTGATGAACATCCATAGCAAGTATATCAGTTTGTCTAATATCTATACAAACACCAAACTTTGGAAATGCTAGATATCCTCCTTTGTAACCTATAGATTTATTAATAGTGGTATTCATAGATTTTGCTTTTTCTAATACAGTAAGATTACCAAATCCTTCATCATAATCATTTTTATCTTTATGTATTGATGTTCTCCAATCATAATTAACAGTTATAGTACTATATGCTGTATTAGATATTTGAAATTTAGGAACCATATTAGCTCTTTCTATTTGTATTTTATAATATTCAGGTGTCAATATTTCATATTGTTTATTCACTTCTTCAATTAATGGTACAACTAGAGACCATTTTTTAGGTTGTTCTCTAGTAAATTTTGTCATCCTACACATTGGTACTCCATGAATATCAGTAGCTAGAGATGATTTTCGTGATGCTCGTGATGCTCGTGATGTTCGTGATGCTCGTGTCTTTATCTTACTTTTACTATTTTTTACATTTCTATTTTTCAATTTAGTATAAGCATTTCTATCTGGTTTATCGTAATATCCAGCTATATTGCTAGATGCCATATTACCTACATTATCTTTTGTAACTATACCTTCTTTTGTTTTATAGAAAACGCGATATTTATTAGTTTTTATTAGTGATCCAACATGTGCTGGCAATTTCTTTAAACTTAGTTTCCCTGCTGCAGCCCCTCTATTATAATTTTTATGTTTAGCATGTTTTTCCAAAGCTTGATATGCTTTAACACATATATCATTTGGTATTATATTTTTACGAAATTTAAATAGTAATTTGCGATTTCCTGTAGCTTCATCAATATAATAAGCATCTGTATTTGTTTTTATAAGTTTTTTACATTCAGACTCTAGAACATATTCACCTTCTCTTTTATCTATTTCTTTATCAGTTAATATAGGTTTAAGAAGCAATACTTTAGTTTTTTGTATTTTATTTGTTTTCATTCTAGCAGTTATATTTTATTTATATATTAGTTATATTTTATTTATATATTTAGTTAGTTGTGTATAAATTATTTATAAATAAAAAAATGACAATTCTGGCAAAACTAACAAAAATTGATATTTGTAATTGTGATTGTGTTTTATTATAATTCACAATTTCAAAAGAGTTTAAAAAACTTTAATAACAAAAATGGTACGCATTATTGGGTATAGTGATAGTTATCGTAGTATTATTTCTAGTCCTAGTGATAATGGTAGTGATAATGGTAATAGTAGTAGAAGTAAGAGTAGTAATAGTAATAGTATAAATAATAGTAGTAGAACTGAAAGTGTATGTAAACCATATACATTGTATGAAGCTATTATAAAAGATCAAGCTATCGGTTGTATATTTGAATTTGATAATAGAGGAAACCTAATAAGTTTCAAATATCCTACATAAACAACATAACAACCTCATTTACACAATGATTGCTAGTTATATTTTTGTATTTTTTTTAGATATTATACATATATAAAAATATATTTGAATAATTACATACTAATTACAAATATACATACTAACTATTATGAATAATCCAAATTCTATAATTACTCTTCGTAATTATGCTTCTCAACATATATATAATATAGTATCTATAAGACAACCTACTCTAGATTCAAATCAAAAATCATTAAAAATACAATCAATATTCAAAGAATTAATAAACCAAATTCGTATATTAACAATATCTAATGAAGTAGACCCACATAACACCCCAATGTCATTATTATTCCAGCATTTAAGACCATCTATAATTCAATTAGTAGCAAATTGTTCTCCAAATATTGATAAGCTATTTATTGAGAAAGCATTAGTATTTAATTTAGATTGGAATATTAGATTTTTAAATTCATTAATAACTTTAGGTGCTAAAGATATAATTATTTGGTTTTTCTGTCATATTCCATATTATAATGAAAATATTTTAGAAACATTGCAATTAGATAAACAAAGAGCAATGTATATACAAATGTTAGAATATATAATTAATAATTATCCAACAAATCTTTATTTTACTGAAAAGGAATTTGTTTTTCTAAGTAATCAAACTTGTATGCCTTATGCTGCTTCTTATCATAATAGAAATAATGTTTTACTTCTAGCAACATATTGTAAATTGCTTAGAAAAATATGTCCTTGGGTTAATTACTATAGTCCAAGTTTAGCTGAAAAAATATTAAAGCGGGATTTAAATAAATCCTCACAATGTGTTTTATCACAACCACAATCACAACCACAATCACAACAACAACCATACATAAAAAAGAAGATATGCTTTATTAGTGATTCTTTTACTACAGATACTAGTGTTTTACGTGATCGTATTTGTATAATAGGAAAATTAGATAGAACTAAATATGATGTTTATTTTGCTTCATTCTATCCTTTTGAATCTATCTGTAAAAATTCTATAATAGCAAAAGTTTTTATGGAGAAGATTAAAGATAATTATATTTACCTTGGTAATAATTCAGGTAATAATTTAGGTAATAATTTAGATACTGCTAGAAGCATATTAGAAACATATAAATTTGATTTTATAGTATATCCAGATATAGGTATGAAACTATTACCAACTCTTCTAGCATACTCGCGAATTGCCGGAGTACAAATAACAACTTGGGGTCATAGTGAAACTAGTGGTATTGATACGATTGATTACTTCATATCTAGTGGATACTTTGAAAAAGGAATAGATGTAAATATAAATCCACAATACACTAGTCCACAAGAAAATTATACAGAAAAACTAATATTGTTTAAGAGTCTAGGAACATATTATATAAGTCCTCATAAATTATTTATTGAAAATAATATAAATTATATTAATAAAAAAAAACAATTCAAAACAAAAAAAGATTTTGGATTTACTAAAGAACAAAATATTTATGTATGCCTACAAACCTTTTATAAATTAACATACGAATTTGAAAAGTGCTTAGCACGTATTCTAGAGTTAGACCCTAATGGTATTATATTACTTTCAAATACATTTCCATTTTGTAAAAGTCACCTTATTCGTATTAAAAATATAATTGGTAAAGAGAAATTGAGTCGTTTACGCTGGTATGGTTCTCTAGAGAAAGATGAATTTCTAAATTTAGTTAGTATTTCTGATGTTTGTCTAGATCCATTTCCATTTGGTGGATTTAATACTTCATATGACGCATTTGATTATAATATACCAGTTATTACTATGGATAATTGTGAGTTTTTACATGGTCGCTTTACAAGTGGTCTATATAGAAAAATGGGATTAGATGATTGTGAATGTATTGTTAAAACACCTGAAGAATATGCTCAAATAGCATCAAGTATAGGAATAAATGAAAAATTACGTCATAAAATAAATAGAAATATTGAAATGAAAAAACACTTTATTTTTCAAGAACAAGAAAGTGTTGAAGAATGGAATCAATTATTTAGTAAATTTAATGTATAATTATGTATGATTATGTATATTGATTCTTAAATTTTTATTATGAATACTTAATTATTATTCGGAATCAAAATATTCTTGGGATTTATCAGAACCACCAATAAATACTCCCTTATCAAATACAATAGGAACTGTTGAATGACTTTTATTAAATGTTTTATCAGAAGCCAAAATGCTTAATAATTTTGTTTTACTAACAAAATCACTAGGTTCTCCTTCTATATCAACAAATATAGTTTTTTTATAAAGAGTTGGTTTTTTTTTTAAATAATCTAGTATACCAATACAATATGGGCAAGTGTAGCGCCCATAAATTACTATTTTTTTATTAAAATATTGATGTGGCATATTTGTTTTAGATATAGTTTTTAAGTTATATCCAGATACGCTTTTAGTTTGACCATTTGTTTTATTATCATCATCTGCTAAATAAAATAATTCATTCTTAAATACAAGATTTTTCATTTTACTATTTATAATTTATTATTTATTATAGATTTATTTCTTAAATATATATAATAAGAATATTATAAATTTTGTTAATATTGTTAATTTTGTTAATATTGTTAATATATTACTAGAATATAATTATAAAATTATTTGTTAAAATTAACTTATACAATTATAAAATATACAATTATGGATAACTCATTTTTTAATCATACATTAATATTGTGTCTAGCACTAGTATTAATTTTATATCTTTATCAAAATATGAATATGAATAAGAATAGGAATATGAATAAGAATATGAATATGAATATGAATATGAATATGAATATGAATATGAATAAGAATAGGAATCAACAATTAAATAGTATGGTTGTTAATAATTCAATGTATGTAAATCCATCATTAAATATCCAACATAAACCTTGTAGTATGCCAGTACATCCTGTAGGACCAGCTATTAATTTTCACCAAAGGTTTACAAAACATGTTACAAATCCAAAATATAATACCGTTAAAGGTTGTGGAATACCAACTGGTATAAGAGAACTTGGATGGAGAAATATGTATTTATTAAATTACTCTAAAAGTGAAGTTTCTTATGAAGATCCTTTTTCTGATGTAGTAACTAGAAATTTTCTTAATAATATGGATAGTGTTGATAATATTTATAGAAAATGTTTATAGAAAATGCTTATAAATAGTATAAAATTATAAATAAACTAAATATATGTAAACTAATTATAAGTAAAGTAAATATATAATAATAGTATAATAATAGTATAATTGAAATTTATTATAATTTTATAAAATCTAAATATATATTATAGTAACTATATATATATGAATATAAATGAATTTGAATAATAATCAAATACTCTTATTTATTAGTTTTTTTATATGTATTGGGTTAATAACATGTTATTATAAAAATATAAATTATAATATTGAAAAATTTAGTGTAACTATAAGCAACCCTGTAAACTCAAGAACTAATAATGAAAAAACTAGTAAGTCTACATTTTCAAATCCAGATTCAACATCTGTAGATAATCCTATTACAATTTTTACAGATTCTGATATATCAGATATAACAGTAAAAAATACAGCAAACTCGTACTTATTAGCATTAAATAATATTTTAAACAGATATTCGCAAATAGATCCTGCTCTTAATGTAACTAATAATGGTGTTTTGTGTGATAATATATTAAATAATAATTGTAGTATTGTTGAAGGATCTCAATCTAATGATCCTCAATGCTTAATTAATAATGTTTTAACATCATGTAGTTCATTTTATAATGATGGAACTATAAATCAATATTCTAATATAGATGTTTCTCAATTACAAAGCACTACTAGAAATAAAATGCTATTTGATTGTAATAATATATATAATACTTTATCTAAACAAGATATTGAAATTAATAATAAATTGAATAATTTAACTGATAAACTTGATTTATTAAGTCAACAAAAGTTTTTTATTAAATATAATATAAATAATTTAAATGATAAACAACAAATTATAGATAAAGACAAAAAAGAATTTGATAAAAGAGAAAGCGATCTTAATATTAATAAAATAAATTTTTCATATAATTTATCAGAAAATAATAGCAGTGATACAAATCTTACATTATATTATAATATTATATTAGGCTTAATAATAGTAATTATAATTGTAGGTATTCTAAATTTATTTTTTAGTAATTTTTATTAAATTTATTTTTATTGTTTTTATTGTTTTTATTGTTTTTATTGTTTTTATTGTGGTAGTGATTGTAGATTAGTTTTAGTCTGATCTAGAATATCAGTAGTTTGATTAATTATATCAGTATCACGTTCTACATATTTTATATTTGAATATGGATTATTTAAAATATTTATAGATTTACTATTATTATGAATATCACGAAAATAAATCGAATTATTATTATTATCATATATATCTTTCAATTGGCTATCAGTAATTTTTTGTTTTATATTAAATTCACTATTAAAACTGTTAAATTGTGTCATATGGTTTTTTAAATCATTATAATTTTTAATATTAGGAGATTGATTTAATAATAAATTACATTGATTATCATATAAGTCGCAGTTTTGATTTAAAGATATACTATCAAATAAAAACTTATCATAACTTGATTCTGAGGTGTAATTGTTACATTTTAGTTCATAATCTGAAGATATATTTTGTTGATCAACTTGACATTTAAAATCAACATTATTAAAATCAACTTTATTAAAATCCTTTGTATACTCATATTTATTTTTACATGGTAATAATAATGGTGATATTGGATTTTCTTCTGTTCCTATATAATAATAACAATCATCTATATTATTACATGTATTTTTATCTGATATAGAATTACAATTAAATATTGTTGGTACTGCTGGTACTGTAGGTTCTAAAGCCAGTTCTATTGTAGTTTGTGGTTCTTGAGTTGTTGGTTGTGTTGTTATATATGGAGTTGTTATAGGTTCTTTTGATATATATTGAGTTGTTATAGGTTTTGTTGTTCTTATTATTGGTGGAGCTGTAAGTCTTGGTGGTGATGTAGCTATTGATGGTGTATTAAATTTATCAATATAATTAATATTTGTTGTTGAAACATATTGTTCATCAATTACAAATACACCATGAATATTATCATCTGAAGGAGGTGTATTAGGTAATGTGCGAAAAGTTGCTGATTTTAATAAATATATACGATTAGATAAATTACTATTAGTAATAACGACATCTGTATTATATGAAATATTATTGTTAAATAATTTTATACTTATTTGAGATGTTTCTAATATATCAGAATTTTTTTTTGTAAATATTTCTACAGCTGAAATATTAACAGGATTCTTAAAATTATATATCCAATAACTTTTTTTATTAGCTAGAGCGGTTGTTCTAGACGTATTAGATAAATTATTTGTAGTTTCATTAGTCAAACCTAAAAAAGAAGTACTAGATTTATTAAAAATTGATACCGCATGAGTTATAGTTCTATTTGTTGGTATAGTAGAGCTTGTAATTGAATATAATGCTTTGTCAGGCTTACCATTATCTTCTGTAGAACTTTGAAATGGATTTGGATTTAAATTTGATTGATCAGAAGAAATGTATCCATTATTAGTATCTTTTAAATCTATAAGAGTTCCTTCTTCATCGTATATAAATACATATGATAGACTAAGATTTATGCTAACACTATTAGATATAATTGCTATACTTTTAACACCTATAACATGTTTAGGACTTGTAATATAAGTAATTGGTTCTTGATTAACAAAACTACTAATATAATTAGGATTGTTTGAAACATGTAATGGATTAATTACAAATACACGATGGTAATAATAAGGTAAAGGGTTTGTTGTTGTGTTTATTGCTGGAAAAGTAGCTTTCTTTAATAGATTATAAGGATTAGTCAAATCTGTATTAACAGTAGAAACAGTAGAAACAGTAGAAACATCTGTATTTTTTATTTTAATATTAAATAATTTTATACTTATTTGAGATGTTCTTTCTGGATTAGAATTTATAGTAAATATTTCTACAGCTGAAACAATAACAGGACTACTAAAATTATATATCCAATAACTGTTTTGATTAGGTGTAATATCTGTACAAGACATATTGCTATTATTGGTATTATTGGTATCCCATTTAAATGGATTGCTAGGAATACCTAAAAAAGAAGTACTAAAACTATTATAGCTTGATACAGCATAAGATATAGTTCTTAAACCATTAAATTCTAATGCTTTTTCAGGATTACCACTATCTTTTGTAGAACTTTGAAATGGATTTGATTGAAAAGTAGATAATCCACTAGTAGTTAAAACTATACGCTCTCCACTATTACCATATATGAATACATATGATAGATTAAGATGTTGAGCAGAATTAGATATAATTGCTATACTATAAACACCTTCAACAGATCCAGGATTTGTAACTTCTGTAACTGGTTCTTCGATAAATTTATCAATATAATTAATATTTGTTGAAACATATTGTTCATCAATTACAAATACACCATGAATATTATCATCTGAAGGAGGTGTATTAGGTAATGTGCGAAAAGTAGCTTTACTTAATAGATTAAAAGGATTATTCAAATTCATATTAACAATAGAAACATCTGTATTATATGAAATATTAGATTTAAATAATTTTATACTTATTTGAGATGTTCTTTCTGGATTAGAATTTATAGTAAATATTTCTACAGCTGAAATATTAACAGGATCCTGATTCTTAAAATTATATATCCAATAACTTTTTTGATCAGGTGTAGAATCTGTATGAGACACATTACTACTATTCGAATTAAATGTATTTAAGGGAATACCTAAAAAAGAAGTACTAGACTTGTTAGAACCTGATACAGCATAAGATATAGTTCTTTGTATAGATGATAATGCTTTGTCAGGCGTAGCACCAACAGGGGATGTAGAACTTTGAAATGGATTTGGACTTAAATTTGATTGATCAGAAGAAATGTATCCATTATTAGGATCTTTTAAATTTATAAGAGCTCCATCTTTATTGTATATAAATACATATGATAGACTAAGGTTCATATTAACACTATTAGATATAATTGCTATACTTCTAACATTTTCAACAAAAGCGGGATCTATAACTTCTGTAATTGTAATTTTTTTTGAATATTTGATTGTAACTCCAGGAGATAAACCATCGTTGTTTCGAGCGTAACTAAAACTAGAACTTATACTTGCCAATACAAAAGAACTACCAGCACCACCACCAGAACTATACGAACCAGCCCCACAACCAGGTTGATAACCACCACCACCTGCACCACTGTGGTGACCATTTTCTTCACGTCCATTTTTTTGTTCTCCCTTAACACCAGCAATACATTTTTTAGGAGCACCAAATCCAGAACCTTTACGTCCAGGACAATCTCCACCATCTTCACCACTTCCATCCCAATTACTAGCATTACCACCATGATTGTTACAAAGATCACCTTTACCACTACCACCACCTCCACCAGCAACAATTATTAATTCACGAGAAAAACCAATATATTTATATACAACTGTTGCTGCTCCTCCTCCACCAGCAGTATTATCTCTTACCCAATCTTTACCACTCCAATTCCAAAAATCTCCACCATTATAATATGGAAGTGAATTATTTCCGCATCTTCCACCAGTACCACCACTAGCATTTTGACCAATATAAAAAGCAAAGAAATCTCCAGGAGTTACATTTATTGTAGCATTAACGAGTGCTCCAACACCATTAGCTGCGCTTCTAGAACCCCTAAAACTAAAACCACCACTACCACCGACAACAGTAAATTTTACTTCGTTTACACTATCAGGAACTATCCATCTCCCTATACCATCAGTAATAGTCGGTATACCACTATTAAAATCAATTGTGTTTTCAGGAAGCGTAATATCTTCAAAATTTTCCCTTTTTATATTTACATTATTTTCCTTATTATCATTAAAAAAATTTAAATATATTAGATAAATAATTATAATTATAATTACTAGTAGAATCAATCCAATTATTATTTTTTTCCTAAATGATAACATTTTTTATATAATGTTATTATTATATTATTACAATATTATATTTTTTATATTTATTAGATTTTCTTGATGAATACGAATACAAATATAATTATTTTATAATATTATTTTTTTTGTTTGTTTTGTTTTTGTCATTTATATCTTTCTTGTATTTATCCTTAACCTACTTATGAACTTGATATATTAAAATCAGTCATCTGTAGATTACGTTTAGCTTCATCTATTATTTCGGTATTAGGATCTACCATACCATTTTGTGTTGCTGAATTATTCCTAACATTTATATTAGCATAATTGCCATGAATATCATGAAAATAAAGCTTATTATCTGGAGATATAATTTTATTACTAGTAAATTTTTGGTTTGTATTCAACTCATTATTAAAACTATTAAATTGTACCATATAGTTTTTTAATTCATTATTAGAAATAACAATATTAGAATTATTATTTAGTAATAAATTACATTGATTATCATATACATCACAATTTGGATTTACAGATATATTATCAAATAAATATTTAAATGATGGTTCATTTTGATTTGGATTTTTAGTTGTATTAATACATTTTAAATTATAATTTGAATCTTTGTCATAAGGATAATCTTGATATATTTGACATGAGAAATCTGAACTATTACTACTAAAGTCTTTTGAATAATCAGATTTATTTTTACATAGTGAATTATTTTTTATATAATAACAATCATCTACATTATTACAATCATATTGATCTTGTATACTATTACAATTAAATTTTGTTATCACTGGTTCTTGTGTAGGTGATAAAGCTAGAGCTATTGTGATTTGTGGTTTTTCTATAATTTGTGGTCCTTGTGTAATTTGTGGTCCTTGTGTAATTTGTGGTTCTGTCTGTGAAAATGTTGTTATGGGACTTTGTTTTTTTGGTGTAACTCTCATAGATTGATCTAATTTTTTTGGCGCTTCTTGTTGTGGTATTATTGGTGTATTAAACTTATAAATATAATTAATTCCTCTAGAAGCATATTGTTTATCAATTACAAATACACCATGAAAATAATCAGCTGAAGGATTTGATGTGCTTACTTCACGAAAATTTGCCATTCTTAATAAATTTATGTAAGATTCTAAATTATTAAGGAAAGACCTTTTAGTATTATCATCTATATTAGGAATTTTTGCAATTTTAGAACTAAATAATTTTATACTTATTTGAGATGTTCTTTCTGGAAAATCTGAAGTTGTAAATATTTCAACAGCTGAAATATTTACAGGACTACTAAAATTATATATCCAATAACTTTTTTGATCAGGTGTAGATCCTGTATTAGATATAAAATTAGAATTATCCGTAGATGAAAATACAGTTTCAGGTATACCTAAAAAAGAATTAATATTAGAATTAGTAGGATTAGTAGGTTTACTAGGATTATTAGGATTAGTAGGATTAGTAGGTTTACTAGGATTATTAGGAGTGTTAAGTGGTGATATTGCTTTATTTAGAGTTCTGCTTATATTTTTAGCTATTGTAATTGAATTTAATGCTTTCTCTGGAGTAGCATCAGAGTCTGTAGAGCTTTGAAATGGATTTTGTTCTGGATCTTCTTGTATAGAAGCAATGTACCCATCACTATTAATTAAATCTATAAGATTTCCATTATTATCATATATGAATACACATGATAAACTAAGAGGTTTATCAGTAGTATTAGATAAAATTACTATACTATTAACACCTGAAACATATATAATCGGATATGAAACATAAATTATTTCTGGAGCAGTTGTTGTGGGTGGAATTGTTGTTGTGGGTGGAATTGTTGTTGTGGGTAATGGATAAATTTGTGTTGGGGGGTTTAAATTAAACTTATCAATATAATTAGTTCCTGTTGAAACATATTGTGGATCAATTACAAATATACCATGAGAATTATTTGGTGAATTTGTTGTTATTGTACGATAAATTGTCGATGCTAATAAATTTGTACTACTAGCTAAAGTTGTATTAATAGTAACAACATTATTATTTGTAATTATAGAACTAAATAATTTAATGTTCATTTTTGATGTTCTTTCTGGACAACAATCTGACCTAGTAAATATTTCTACAGCTGAAACATTAACAGGATTATTAAAATTATATATCCAATAACTGGTTTGTCCAGGTGTATTACTTGTAGAAGACATATATATAGGATTTTGCCAAATTGTTATACTTGGAGGTATACCTAAAAAATTTGATGAACTAATATTATTTAAAGATATAGCATCATCTAATGTTCTACCATAAGCATAAGCTGTATTATTATATGGTTTAGGATTAGCTGTGCTATACCACATTTGAGTTGTATTTCTAATTGTAAATAATGCTAATTCAGCTCCAGAATACATAGTCGAACTTTGGTAGGGATTAGTTGTACTGTAGCCATTTTTAATATCACTATATTGTATATTATATTCTGGTTTTGTATTATATAATGTACTATAAGTATCTGTTAAATCTATAAGTTTCCCTTGATCGTCATATATAAGAACACCTGATAAATGCAGATATGTGTTTGGAAGACCAGATATTACTGCTATACTTCTAACACCTGAAATATATTTAATTGGAAGTGAAACACCAAACTTTTCTTTTTCATTATTACTTCTATTTTCATTATTACTTCTATTTTCATTATTACTTCTATTTTCATTATTATTTCTATTTTCATTATTACTATTACTATATAAATATATTACAAAAACAACTGTAATAATTAATAATCCTATTATTAATCCTATTATTATTTTTTTTCTTAATGATGGCATTTTATATATAATTAGCTATACAATTATATAATTATATAAATATTAAATTACAATAACTTTATTAGATCTAAATAGAACTTAATATATACTAATATATAAAAATATAGAAAAAAAAATAAAAATACATAACAACATATTCATACTAATTACTAATTACTAATTACTAATTACTACTTCAGCAACCTTTTTGGTGCGGCTTTTTCCTAAAAAGCTGCTTCCTAATCTTCTTCTCCATCATCATTATTAATATTATCAATTGGATCTCCAGAGCTACCTCTTAGTTTAAAACCATGATATTCTTTATTATGTCCTTTTGCTTTACCTAATAGTTTTTCCATTTGTGTCATAAATGTCATCTTCTTAGGTTTAAAATCAGAATCTACAAAGAGTTTAAATTCATTATATAATGTTGTATTATCAATCTTATATCCGGGTGATTCTATTAATTTTTCATTAAAGAATCTAGTATATACACCTGATGATTTTTTATAATTTTCAATTGCTTTAAATACAGAATCTGGAATAGAATATTTGAAATCATTACTCTTTAATTTTATAAAGCGCTTAAATAGCATATGGAGGAAATATGGTGCCCAGCTTGAATATAAGTGTTCTTGATTATCAGCTTTAAAATGATTAGGATATCTAGAAGGGTCATCTAATTTATACATATCTTCTTCTTTTGAAATAAATTTTGACATAAATTCAATAACAAATATTCTTCTCCAAAAACCATCATCAGTAGAATCATTCTCAGGTATATCATTACATTGTAAAAACATAGCAAATTGAGGAAAGAATTTAAATAGACCCTGAAACAGGTTTCTAGCACTTAATTCATCACCACCTGTTAATTCTTTAATTTTATCAGATTCAAATGGTTTACCACTTTTAGGTTCTGATGTGACAACAATTCTTTTACCCTTTAAAGCAGCAATCGCAGGATTCGCATTATCAGGACCACTTTTTGCTGTATTAAGAATAGTATTATCAAAAGTATGAGAATAATCTCCAAATACCTTATTTATAAACTTGAAGAACTGTGATTTACCATTAGCACCCGAACCTGTAAATATATGAAATTTTTCCCAAAATAGCTTACCAGATAGTTTCTGAGCAAATATGTTTAAAACATAATCTTGGAGCTCGCTATCAACGAATATTTTATCTAACCATTCTTGGATTGCTATTAATATTTCATTTGCTTCTAATGAGTCCACGTCGCTAGGAAAATCTATATTACTACTTATAGTAATCATATCAGAAGGTTCACCAGAACGAAATATACATTGCTCTAAATCTAAAACACCATTATTACAAGCAAATACATTTTTATTATCATCTAAATTTTTTAGAAATTGCTCATCATAAGCTTTTTGACTTAAATCTTCTATAATTTTCTTTTTATTCATTGGTGTAGCTATAAATTCAAGTATTTTACCACATTTTTCAGCACATACTTTTGTATGCTGAGTTTGTAAATGTCTCTGTGTTAGCTCATTAGTATCTGGAGGTTCTAAATATTGTTGTTCACTCATACCACCACCACCATCGCCATCACCATCACCATTATAATTATCATTATTATTATCACCATCATTATTAAAGCGCTCATTATCTTCAACATTTTGATTGTTGAATACCTTGCGCTTCAATTCTTCATAAATATGTGTTAAATCATTTTTCAATTCACGTGTCATTACCATATAAATCTTATTTGCTGCTTTATCTTCAGTCCACTTATGATTGTCAAATTTATACCAAATAGAATTTGTTGTTCCAGGACAAGCACACGATATACTGAATTCAGAATAGTGTTTTATATATGTTTTAATATTATCAGAAAGAGTACAAACACTTAATCCTTTTACATGATTCTCTTTGGCGTGCTCATAAATCCATTTATCAAAGAAATTTCTTTTATTGATATTGCTGATTTTTTTATATTCTTCTGGATTATCTCGTTTAGCAGTTTCTTTTAATTTAGTTAATCCCATATTATATTTAATATTCTTAGGGAAATTTTGATACCATTCTCTATAGCAATTATTCTCATTATATTTTTCAGATTGAGAACTCCATACAGACCAGATATCATAATTTCTACTATCCATATTATATAAGCATACACCAATAGTCCACCAATTAATATAATCATCAGCACGCTCTTTTTTTATACAATGTAAGAAAGGTTTAATCTCTACAATTGTTAATTTCGAAGCATTCTTTTTATGAGAAGGATAAAGTCGTTCCCAATCTAGTTTAATCTTTTGTCTAACAGATGGTGATATTTTAGGTTCATTGCTTGGATTGTTAAATGCGTATTCACTCTTGTTTATATTTTGATCATGGCTACCACCTGAACTATTACTAGAACCATTACTATTACTAGACCCAGTTCCATCATTATCATTATATCTTGGATTAATTTGCTTTCCAAAATTAGTAAATAGATTAATATATTCAAATAATGTTTTAGTTGATTTTGTTTTAGTTGGTTTAAATATTTTATCTTTTTTTATTATTTTATAAACATTTGTAACTTTATAATAGACCCCTTTATCATCGGGTTTACCACATCCATATACATACCAAGCATTTTTTCCAATAATACATTCGTCAAATACTTCATTTATATTAGTTGTATTATTAATATCTTTTAACATTTTTATAATTTCTTGGTTTTCTATAATTTGTTCTCGTATATAGTATAAATCTTTATTGTCTAAGACAACATCTGGAATAATAATATGTATTCCATCTTTAATAAAATTTTGGACTGTAATACGAGGGTTTTCTTTTTCTTGAACATAAATATTTATTTTAGCTGTAATATCAACAAATTCATTAATTATTTCAGCAATTATTCTAATTATAGTTTCAACGAATTCAATATTATATCTTCTAGTAAAATTACATTTATTTTTTAATTCTATATCAGTTGGTGTAAATCTTAAATCTAAATCAAATTTTATCATATTAAATATTTTATGGGGTTTTTCTAGAAAATGCATTTCAGATTTAGGATTATTTTCTAATTCTGTATGAATTATTTTAAGGAAATCTAAATACTTATCATCAGGTACAAGCCACTTACCAGCTCTACAAGAATCACCAGGTTGAGATAATACATTTGTTATACTATTATCTCCACTAACACGAAACTTTGAGAGAAAATTATGGACTTGCATATTTATAATTTATTTATAATAATTTCTATAAATATTATTTAATAATTTCTTATAAATATTATTTAATAATTTCTATAAATATTATTTAATAATTTCTATAAATATTATTTAATAATTTCTATAAATATTATTTAATAATTTCTATAAATATTATTTAA
>Ga0114978_10001274_pt1 | contig 21235 bp, 25 predicted proteins | sample S_140212_EF_Meta_FD_87027 | JGI IMG/M metagenome (GOLD analysis project Ga0114978, IMG submission 87027) | Freshwater microbial communities from Lake Simoncouche, Canada to study carbon cycling - S_140212_EF_MetaG | ecosystem: Environmental > Aquatic > Freshwater > Lake | place: Lake...
AAAGTAACCCTAGGTCCAAAAGGACGTAACGTTATCATTAATAAAAGTTATGGTAGCCCGCATATCACCAAAGACGGTGTTACAGTAGCGAAAGAAATTGAATTAAAAGATGCCCTACAAAACATGGGCGCACAGATGGTCAAAGAAGTAGCTAGTAAAACATCGGATGACGCAGGTGATGGTACTACCACAGCCACAGTTCTTGCCCAGGCTATCGTTAAAGAAGGCAACAAAGCAGTGGCCGCTGGTATGAATCCCATGGATCTTAAACGTGGTATCGATCAAGCAGTGGCCGCAGTGGTCGCTGAACTTAAAAAGATCTCAGTGCCATGCGACACCACAGCCGCTATTGAACAAGTGGGTACTATCTCAGCTAACAGCGACAATGAAATTGGTAAGATCATCGCCGATGCTATGGAAAAAGTAGGCCGTGAAGGTGTTATCACTGTAGAAGATGCACAAGGTCTTGCTATGGAATTGGAAGTTGTGGAAGGTATGCAGTTTGATAGGGGATTTGTTAGCCCATATTTTGTGAATCAAGCTGATAAACAAGTTAGTATCTTAGATAATCCTTATATCTTGTTGTATAACAAAAAGATTTCAAACATCAAAGAAATCCTTCCTGTGCTAGAACAAGTTGCTAAATCAGGCAAACCCCTGTTTATCATCACAGAAGATCTAGAAGGTGAAGCACTGGCAACGTTGGTGATCAACACACTCAAAGGTGTTATCAAATGTTGTACAGTTAAAGCACCTGGCTTCGGTGAACGTCGTACTGCTATGATGGAAGATATCGCTATCCTGACTGGTGGTACTGTGGTCGCTGAAGAACTAGGTCTTAAACTAGAAAACGTTAAGCTAGAAGATCTTGGTCAGGCGACTCGCGTTGAAGTGACCAAAGACAACACTATCATCATTGGTGGTGCTGGAGCTGCTGATGCGATATCAACACGTGTACAAAATATTCGTACACAGATCGAAGAAGCGACCAGTGACTATGATAAAGAAAAAATGCAAGAACGTGTGGCAAAACTTGCAGGTGGCGTAGCAGTTATCAAAGTAGGCGCCGCGACCGAAGTAGAAATGAAAGAGAAAAAAGACCGTGTTGATGATGCTCTACATGCTACTAAAGCCGCTGTAGAAGAAGGTATCGTTCCCGGTGGTGGTGTTGCTTTAATCCGTGCTCGACAAGCTGTACTAGGCTTAAAAGGTGCAAATCACGATCAATCAGTAGGTATTGATATCGTCCTACGTGCTATCGAAGCACCATTACGTGCTATTGTAGAAAACGCAGGCGGTGAATCATCAGTGGTAGTCAATGCAGTATCATCAGGTACTGGTAATTATGGCTTTAATGCTGCCAATGAAACCTACGGTGACATGCTGGCCATGGGTGTAGTTGATCCAACTAAGGTAACCAGATGCGCACTGCAAAATGCCGCTGGTGTTGCTGGGTTACTATTAACCACAGACTGTGCGATCAATGAACTTCCTAAAGAAGAATCAGCACAGCATCAAGGCCATGGTGGTATGCAGGGTATGATGTAATAATTAACTACGCAGTTAATTGAAAAGAAATAGCACCTTCGGGTGCTATTTTTTTGGATATAATATCATAGAACTTTTTCCATTGATTTGGTATAAATATTAAAAAGTAGTAAAAATAGTCATTTAACCTAGGGGAATATGGAACCATGGCAAACAGTAATTTCGTAGTACACAACGGTCTTTCGGTAGGACCAACATCAATCGATGCCGCAAGCGGTAATATCACAATTCCAGTAGGAAGACATATCACCATTGGTAATGTCATGCTACGCGATAATGGTGGTGGAAGATTAGCTATCCGTGACATCACTGACAACGCCGATGCTGTAGTTGATGCGACATTAGACAGCGGATCGCAAACACTAGGTAATATCCAAATTGGTACTAACCACATTGAATCAATTGACTCGAATGGTCCTATCAGTTTAAGACCAAATGGTGCTGGTAATATCGCCCTGGCAGCCAACACAGTTATGCTAGGTAAAGGTGGTGCATATACCCTAATTGGAACTGGTATACAAACAGATGCCACCCTGGGTCTTAATTTTACGCCTAGTAATATCATAGTCCAAACTACAGGCGCATTGTCGTCAGGTAACATAAGAGTACCTATGACGACTGCAGCAACATCATTGACAACAGGTGCTTTCCAAGTCATAGGTGGTGCGGGTATCAGTGGTGCTTTATACGTAGGTAATATCGTATTACCAAATCAGACTGCAAACATCCAGATTGGTACACAGATCACACCTCACGCAAATGCTCCACTTGATGTGAGTATAGCGGCTAATAGCTATGTACAGATCAATGTACAAAATATTGACAGTGTCGGTACACAGGTCAGTGCTGACTTCATTGCCACTGCTGTAGATGGTACTGATACATCAAAATTCATCGACATGGGTATCAATGGTAACGTATTTGTATCTCCAGGCAGTACTTGGACTATCAGTGGTGCCAACGATGGTTACTTATATATTGATGGCGGTCATTTGACAGTTGGTACAGCAACAGCGGCCAAAGATTTGATTTTCCACACAGGTGGATTAACAGCTGACAAGATCAGAGCGAGATATTATGACACAGCAGCCAACCTTACAGTGTTTAGTACTGTAGTTACCGGAACTCACACACCATTAGTAAGCAATACCTATACATTAGGATCATTGACCAGCTGGTGGAGTAAAGCATTCACAGTTTCAGCAACGGCACAATACGCTGACTTGGCTGAAAATTATCTAGGTGATACAAGTTACGCCGCAGGTACAGTTGTAGCGTTTGGTGGCACACACGAAATTACCCTATGTGACACAGACATGAGTAGTCGTGTAGCAGGCGTTGTATCTACTAATCCAGCTTACTTGATGAACGGTACACAGACTGGTGAAAATATCGTAGCAGTTGCACTAACGGGACGTGTGCCAACAAAAGTACGCGGTCCAATACGTAAAGGTGATTTGATAGTATCAGCAGGTGAAGGTCATGCTCGCGCAGAAACATTACCACAAGTTGGCACAGTCATTGGTAAAGCTCTAGAAGACTTTGACGGTGACACAGGTGTTATCGAAGTAGTCGTTGGTAAACACTAGACCAAAACACACATGAGATCATAGGACCTTCGGGTCCTATTTTCTTGATAAATACTAGAAATAAAGAAGATCGCCCATGGGATTAACCAGACCACGTTTTAGCCAATTTGACACCACGATATCTAGTATCAGTGATCCCGTCACGGTCCTAAACAAGTCATCGACACTGGCTAATATTGACATTGGCTTTATAATGAATCGCAATGGCGGTGCATTATCTAATGTAGCTATAATATGGCAGGAAAGTGGTAATACTTTCGTACTAGCATTTACATCAAATACAGGTGAAGTCACTGGATCTGTTAGTAACAGCAATGTTGCTATCAGCACCTATGCTAACCTACAGGTTAATACACTAAACACAACTTTTGTAAATGCCACAGGTAATATTAATGCTGGTGGCAATGTATCAGCTACAAACTTTATAGGTAGTGGGGCATTATTAACTGGATTACCAGCGAGTTATAGTAATGTCAATGTCAAAGCCTATACTGAATCCATGGGCTATCAAAACTATGGTAATGTCAACGTAGCGGCATATACACAGACACAAAGTTATACTAATTACTCAAATGTCAACGTAGCGGCATATACTCAATCCATGGGTTTCCAAAACTATGGTAATACGAATGTCATTGCGTATACACAGACCATGGGTTTCCAAAACTATGGTAATACGAATGTCATTGCGTATACACAGACCATGGGTTTCCAAAACTATGGTAACGTCAACGTAGCCGCATACACACAAACACAAAGTTATACTAATTATTCAAACGTTAACACTGCGGCCTATACACAGACCATGGGCTACACGAACTATAGTAATGTTAATGTAGTAGCCTACTTAGGTAGTAGTGCAGTAACAGTTGGTGGTAATCTAACAGTCCAAGGTAATTTAATAGTCCAAGGTACGACTACTACACTTAATTCTACGACATTGGATGTTAGTGATCTAAACATCACGGTGGCCAAAGGTGCGGCCAGTGCGGCAGCAGCCAACGGTGCTGGACTTACCGTAAATGGTGCCAATGCTACATTATTGTATACCAGTGCTACAGACACTTGGAATATCAACAAAGGACTAGTAGTCAGCAGTGCCGGTAATGTTACTATTAATAATACCGCAGTCACGACAAATACTACCACAGGTGCTTTAACTGTTGCAGGTGGTGTAGGTATCGCAGGTACTATATCAGTTGGCGGCACACTATTAGCAGGTAACGTCAGTGGCACAGCTGGACAGGTATTAACATCAACTGGCGCAGGACTTACTTGGTCTACAGCAGGTGGTGGTAGCGCCAATCAACCATTTAGCTTAACCAGTAACGATTTTGGTAACGATTTAAGCGGATATACCATCAGTGAAGATGAGGGTGATCTAAGTGCTGGTAGTACTAGTTATGATCTACAATATATAGCCACCCTAGGACCAGTCACAGCCAGCTTATTAGAATTACCTACGTATACCACTGCTGCTTTACCTACCGGCCAAAACGGTGGCGCACTAGCATACGATTCATCAGTTCAAAACGTTAAATTTAACAATGGTACTACCTGGGCCAACGTAGCACCCACCTACTATCAGATTGATGACCTAGGACTAGGGTTTGATGGTATCACTACTACATTTGCCCTAACCTATAACAATGGCGCTAGTATATCGCCAACTAACCCAAATCAATTAAAAATTGTTATAGGTGGTGTTCCTGTAGCACCGTTTAGATACTCTAATGATCTGGTTAACCTCTCAGGTATCGCAAGATTTAATCGCGGATTCCGTATAGTCAGCGGTAATATAGCATTTGCCAGCCCACCTAGCCCAGGTATGGAGTTCTATGGCACGGTGCAGGCTAACGAAGAAGCAGAACCACAGTTTGTTTTTAAACAAACTCCGTTCTCAGCGATAAATATACAATATGGATATTAATCTAAGGATAATTTAAAATGGCAAGACGAGTACTGTTAGAAACATCATACACATTTACACCATCAACGAGAACAGTGGTAATCCCCCGAGCGATACCACGTGAAAGGCTCTTGTTGATCACTAACGTAACTACCAATCAAGTCATTTACAATTTCAGTGACAGCACACAGACTGCTACCGGCTATACTATCGCACAAGGCGGTGCAATTACCAATGCTACTACTACTATCGTTCTAGCTTATAATACCACTGGTATGTTGTCAACTAATAAATTGCAGATCACAATAGATGAGCCAGCTGAACTGTTTGCTCCAGATGAAGCCTATGTAGATCCAGTTGGTAAGATGCGTGTCAGTCAACCACAAGCACTTATCGACACTGACTTTGAATACGGTCTACAACCTACCAAATGGGAAACCCTAAGTCTAGTAAATGGTCGTCCGAGTTTCTTTGTTAATACGCAACAACCAATTACTATCACAGCGGTCCAAGCCTATAATGGAAATGCTACTATATTAGTATCAACGACAACTCCACCAACTGCTGGTTCAGCATTCATGATGCAAGATTCGGCATTTGCTGGAGCCAATGGTCCTTTCATAGTTGACGGCACTGTGGTCTCAGGTACTAGTTTTATCTACACAGCTAGATTCCCTTATACTGGTAGCACGGGATCAATTTACAATTCTGCCCTGACACAGGTATATACAGGTACACTATACAGCAACGTGGCTTATGGTATAACTGGTAATGGTTATAGCAATGTTGCTGTGACTGTTACCACTGACGAACCACATGGATTAACCGTAGGTGATGGTGTATATTTTGCCAATACTACCGCATCAACAAATCCTCCAAATGGTAGTTGGCAAGTAACCACAGTGGCTAATTCTAACAGCTTTGGTATCACGGTGACATCAGCACCAACTGGCACTTTAACCAATGTAAGCACTGGTAGAGTATTACCTAATCCGGGCGGTATCTATGTCCATCGTGCATTTGACGGTGGCGTACAGTTTACCACAGGTACTCCAGCACATAACATACAGACTATACGTCAGACACGTAGATATTTCCGTTACCAATCTGGTAAAGGCATACAGATTTCAACAGGTACATTATTAAAACCTAGTTTAAACGTTGATGAACTTAGTTCAAGTGGTACTACCGTAACCGTTACAACTAGATTACCACACCAATTAAATTCTGGGGTAGGTATAACTGTGGCCAACTGTAATGAAACTGCTTATAATGGTACCTGGGCAGTGGAACAGGTGATTAATGCCAACCAATTTACTTATATCACAACAGCAACGCCATCAGCGACTCCTGCATCCGGAATACCGTATCTATCAGTAAACAGCTGGTATGGCGCGGGTACTAGACTAGGATTGTTTGATCAACAGAATGGATTCTTCTTTGAATTCGATGGTCAGACTTTATATGCATGTCGCAGAAAATCAACTGATCAACTTGCTGGTCAGATAAACGTCACCAATGGCAATGCTTTTGTCAATGGTGCTACTATCAACGGAGTAACTACTAAATTCAGTAAACAACTAGTCCCAGGTGATTTTATAGTGATACGTGGCCAAAGCTATCGTGTCCAACACATCATCAGTGACTCTACACTACATATCACCCCTCCATACAGAGGTTCTACCCTGAGCGGAGTCAATACCACAACTATGAGTAAGACCATAGATATCCGTGTACCACAGAGCTCGTGGAACATCGATACCTGTGACGGTACCGGTCCTAGTGGATTTAGTATAGACTTATCTAAGATGCAGATGTACTATATAGACTACAGCTGGTATGGTGCGGGTACTGTGCGTTTTGGATTCAGAGATAATCAAGGTAAGATTTTCTATTGTCATAGATTCGTCAACAGCAATCAAAACTATGAAGCCTACATGCGTTCAGGTAACTTGCCTGGACGTTATGAAACCAACACATTCTCAGCTAATACTACATTAGCTGTATCTCTGGGCAGTGGTGATACCAGTATGACTGTATCAAGTACCACTGGATTTCCAAGTGCAGGTACACTATTGATACAAGATCCAAGCAGTTATGAATATGTTAATTATACTGGTACTACTGCGACGACATTTACTGGATTGACCAGAGGCAAAGGTGGATCAACAGTGGCCAGCATTACGACCACATCAGGCACTGCTAATGTAACCACTACATCGTCAGTGACTAATATCCAACAAGGTCAATATGTTTATGGCACGGGTATTCCTACAAATACTTATTTACACACTATATACTCAGGTGCTACCAGCACACTTAAACTTAGTCAGGCAGCCACAGCCAGCGGCACAGTGACATTAAACTTCGCTCCAATGGCATCAAATGCAGCGGCACATACATATTCAGCAACGGCTCCAATTGGTGTATTTGCTCATGCTCCGCAGTTTAGTCCAACTATATCACACTGGGGTACGTCGGTCATCATGGACGGTAGATTTGATGACGATAAATCACTTATCTTTATCTACGGTGAGCAGCTGGCAGCCAACGTGGCTCCAGGACAAAACTGTGCTCTACTAAGTGTACGTGTTAGTCCAAGTGTGGATTCGGGCGTACCAGGACAACTAGGTCTTAAAGAAATCATCAACCGCATGCAGTTAAAACTACAACAGGTTGAGGTATTAACTAACGGATCATTCCTAGTACAGCTACTATTGAATGGTGCGCTAACTACCGGTACTAATAACACCAGCGGCACTGCGGCATTATCAACATGGTCACGTGTGGCAACTGGTACATCATCACTGGCACAGGTAGCTGATCATACTGCCAACGTACAGATCAGCGGTGGTGAAAATATCTTTGGTTTCTATGCAGTTAATACGTCTGGTACAACTAACTTCAGTATTTTCACGCAAGATCTAACACAGTTGCGTGATCTAGGTACTAGTATATTAGGTGGTGGTTATACAGCTACTCCAAGTATAAACGTTTATCCAGATGGACCTGATGTGATCACTATTGTAGCTACCAACATTGGTACTGGCTTTGGTAATATATTTTCACGTTTGGCCTGGACAGAAGCTCAAGCATAAGGATACAGCATGGCTGTCAACAAACTTTTCCTAGAACCGGACGGCCTAGTAGTTGGTACTACACAGCTAGTCGCCTCGGGTGGTGGAGTATACATAGGACAAAATCTCGTCACACAGGGCAACATCTATGCAGCTAATTTTTCAGGTAATGTAAACAATTTTGCTCTTGGTTACAGAGACATGCCGCAGGTCACTGCCGGTAATGTCACACTAACTATCAATGATGGTGGTAAACATTACTACTCAACCAGCTCAGCTAATATTATATTAACTATCCCAACTAACGACGTTGTGAGTTTTCCCATTGGAACAGCTATCATGATCATCAATAGGGGTCCTGGTTATATCACCGTATTGCCACAATTAACAAATGTGATTAATTTATTCCTAGTTGGTAATGCTGTTAGCAACACTGGTAGGACTATATCAAGTGTTGGCCTGGCTTCATTGATTAAAACAGAAACTAATGTTTGGTTTATCAGTGGCGTTGGAGTTTACTAATGAGTGGATTTATCGCGGCAGTGTCCTCAACACACTCTGCTGGATTAGTCACTGATGGATTATTGGCCTATATAGATGCTGGTAACCCTCAGAGCTACCCCGGAACCGGAACGACTATAACTGACCTCAGCGGACAAGCCGCGACAGGCACTATCAATGGTGCAGTAACTTGGGTTAACAACGGTAATCGTAGTTATTGGTGGTGGCCAGCAGCTGCCGCAGGTAATTATATTTCATCTACTAAATCTCAAGTGTATTTAGATGTGACCATAGTATTCCAACCTGACTTTACCTTAGTGTCTAGTGCTAATCTAGTAGGGTTGATCGCTACTAGCAACGACACAACTAACGCTGATACTAGTTTAAGAGTATCAGGAGCCAACGGTACAGGACCTTGGACAACTATAAACCCAGATAACACCGACGGTTGGGCTAGTTCGACGACTACTTATTATACCAATGGTATAAGTTCAACTGCTAGTGCTAGTATACGTCCAGGGTGGAATGTATTTGGTGGCGCTAGGACTAATACAACGAAAGCCGCTTGGTCAGCAGGATTCGCTTACTTTTTAGGCACAGAAGGATTCTCTGCCGCAGTGCGTGATTTCCGTGGTAACATAGCCGCAGTGGCATTATACAGCAGGACCTTAACAGCACAAGAACAACGACAGAACTATTTCTACTTCGGTAAGCGATACGGAGTTTGATAAATATATAATAAAGGATTGAGATAGTGGGAACCCAGATACAATACAGACGTGGTACAAGTACACAAAATGACGCTTTTACAGGCGCCTTAGGTGAAATCACGGTTGACACCACTGGTAAAACCTTACGAGTACATGATGGTAGCACAGCAGGTGGTAATACCGTTGTCAATACCACAGGTGTACAAACATTAAGTAATAAAACAGCAAGTAACCTAGTATTAACTGGTACTGTGACAGCGACTAGTAGTGTCGGTACAAGTGGCCAATATCTATCATCAACAGGTACAGGGGTACAATGGGTAACTCCAACAACATCATTATCTAATATCTCAAGTGGTGGTGCGAATGTCAATGTAAAAAATGATTGGGTCAACGTGGCCATCGCTGGTAGTAACGTAGCAGGATTCAATGCCCTTGGTATATATGGATCATTACAACAAGCAAGCCAAACACAGATCACCGCGATTGGTACACTAACCAGTTTAAACGTAAACGGATTACTAAACGTCACAGGTGGTAATGTATTAGCCACAGTTGGGTCATTTGATTCGATCTCTGTTAGAGCGGCGGTAACAGCTATCGCTAATGGTGGTACTAGTGGTGTAGGTAATATTGGAGCAAGTGGTGCTACATTTAATACGGTTTGGGCTAAAGCAACCACAGCACAATACGCTGACTTGGCTGAAATATATACCAGTGATCAGCAATACCCAGCTGGTACAGTATTAATATTTGATGGTGAGGCCGAAGTAACCCAAAGTCATATCCCACATGACACCCGCGTCGCGGGTGTAGTATCAACCAATCCAGCCTATCTAATGAACCACGATACTGTAGGTGTTCCGGTAGCTCTACAAGGTCGAGTACCTTGCCGTGTTTTAGGCCCAGTTAGCAAAGGTGATAGGGTAGTTTCAAGCCATATCGCCGGAGTAGCACAGGCCCTGGATCCTGCACAATATCAACCAGGCTGTATCATTGGCAAGGCCTTGCAAGCCATTGATAGTACAGATATTAGTACAATTGAAGTAGTAGTAGGACGTCTATAAAAATCACTTGACTTTTTAACCAAAAGACTGTATAATAGTTGTATATAAAATGGTTAGAAAGGTTCAAATTGAGTCAAATTACTGTTAGAACCCGCTTATATCAGCCCAGTTATCATAGGCCGGATCCATACTGCGAGCACGAAATCATTGGTGAACAGCTTGATAATATCAAATGGTTAAAGCCCGACGAAATAGCTGTAACCAATCCCAAACATCCAAACGGATTCAGTATCCTGCATAAGAAAAATATCGTATGGATCAAAGACCTACAAGGTAAGAAAAGCACCGTTAAAATTGATCCAGAATATCGTCAGTGGACTGTTAACGGATCAAAAGGTAATACATATCTTGTAATTCGTCAAAAAGGCCAGTATAATTGTACTTGTACTGGATTCACATATCGTAAATCATGTCGTCATATCATAGAGGTGGGTAATGAATAATCCGTGGAACATAATCCAAGAACTAGAAGCTGATAATAGCCGCCTGGCCAAAGAAGCTATTATTGCTCGTGAAGCTGATGCAGGTAATGATGAATTCTTTGCTGGATGTCGTCTAGCATTAGATAGCATGACAACTTTTGGTATCAAACAAGTCTTGACTAAAGAAGGTAGTGGTCGTGGATTAAGTTGGACGAACTTTGAAAAACTTACCACAGCATTATCTACTAGACAACTCACCGGCAATGATGCTATCACCGCTGTTAATCAGTATCGACTACAGGCCACAGAAGAACAATGGAATAATTGGTATCGCCGTATTCTTATCAAAGATCTACGTTGTGGCACTAGTGAAAAAACTATTAATACCGCTGTCAAAAAAACTAAGAAAACAAATTATGCTATACCTGTGTTTACCTGTCAACTAGCACACGATTCAGCTAACCACGAAAGCAAGGTCGAAGGTGTTAGATTAGTTGAAGTTAAGTTGGACGGTGTGCGTGTTATCACAGTCGTTTATCCAAACGGACACGTAGAACAATATAGTCGCAATGGTAAAGAACTGGTAAACTTTGAACACATTAAAAAGCAGATCAGCAAACATGCTATATTTTTTGCCGAACCTGTGGTCCTAGATGGTGAAGTTATGTCAGCAAGTTTCCAAGACTTGATGAAACAAGTGCATCGCAAAAGTGATGTTGAAGCCAACGATGCGGTGTTGAACTTATTTGATATATTAACACTTAAAGAATTTAATCGTGGCCTTGGCGATCACAAGCAGATCGATCGCAGTTATAGCCTAGCCGCATGGTATGGTCAGTTCCATGATCATATGCCTAACGTAACTGTGGTTGGACAAGAACAAGTTGACCTAGATAGTGATATCGGTAAAGAACGATTTAAACAGATCAATCAAGATGCTATCGCTGGCGGATACGAAGGTATCATGATCAAAGATCCAATGGCCATATACGAGTGTAAACGTAGCGTAGCATGGTTAAAACTTAAACCATTTATTGAAGTCAGTCTTACAGTCATAGCAGTTGAAGAAGGAACAGGACGTAATCAGGGTAAACTGGGCGCATTGATCTGCGAAGGAGAAGATGATGGTAAGCGTATCCGAGTCAATGTTGGTAGTGGTTTCACTGATCTCCATCGTGACACTTATTGGACAGCACGCAGTGAACTCGTAGGGCAGATCGTCGAAGTTCGAGCAGACGCCGCAACCAAAAGCCAAGACTCGGAAGAAACGTGGAGTCTAAGATTCCCACGATTCTTGCAATTCCGTGGATTTGAGCCAGGTGAGAAACTATAATGCCTATTCCACAAAAACCTAAACCTTGGGGTAGGAAAAAGAAAAGGAAGAAGAATAATGATTCATGAGTTAAAACAATTGACAACCAAAGAAGTCATGACCATGATAGAAGGTAGCGTTAAAGCTATCGTTGACGATCCTGACTATTTTTATTCTAGTGGGGTAGGTCCGCAGTATAGTAAACTAACTCCCAGCGGTTGTGATATGGTATTAAAGACCATGACTGCACTATTACCTTTACTAGCACAGGCCCAAGAACGTGAATTAGATGAGCGTGCAAAATCGATAACTTGGAATTCCCTACAGGAGGAAGACATACAGTGACAAGTAAACAAACTACCTGGGCTATATTTTTCATAGCAGTTGTAACTTTATTAATCTTGTTGACTACCATACAAAAAGTCGACGATCAACTAGAGCGATCAAGACTAGCAGTCGTGGACATGCAGAAACAGATCGATAAATTAAAAGCAGAAGATCAAGAACTTAAACATCTTGTAGTCAAGTTGACCAATACTAATCTGGCTCTTAACAAAGATCTTGACGTCACCCAAGAATTACAACGTAAACAAGCGCAGGCTATTTTAGATCTCAAGAAAGGAAAGAAACGATAATGGATAGAAATATATTACTTGAAGCACTTAAGAATCACGAATGCACCGTGACATTTACCAAAGTCAACGGTGAAACACGTGTCATGCCCTGCACACTTAAAGAAGGTGTAATTCCAAAGCCACCAGCAGAGGTAGCTAGTAAGAGCACAATCAAACGCCACGAAAATCAAAATGTAGTCAGTGTTTGGTGTTTGGACAAGAAGGAATGGCGCAGTTTCCGTGTGGACAATGTAGTGGACCTTCAGATTAATTAATTTTGGTTAAATTAATCGTTGCTTAATCATTAAGCAGGTGTTATTATAATACTAACGCTGATGGGTTGTCAGCTTTTATAGAAAGGACAGAAATGTCAATTTTAAGTTTATTTTTTAAAATGGAGAAACAAATGGCAAAACGTAAATCAACTAACTTGCATAAAGTTAAAAATCAAGTATCATTCTTAGAAACATATCTACGTGGTACAAACCGTACTTTATCTGTAGCACAAGCTCAAGCTAACTACGGTATCGCTAAATTAACTGCTCGTATTTCAGAATTACGTGCGGCTGGTTTGAATGTTAAAACTATCACTAACACAAGTGGTAATACAGCGTATAAAATCTCTGCACGTGACTTAAATGGTTCACGTGCTAAGATGTTCGCTATCTAATAGCTGAAGTTGCGCCAAGCATAAAAAAGCCCCGTTCTGGGGCTTTTTTTTTAATTAATGTTTAAAATTTACCAGCGAATTTTAGTGTCACAGATGTGTCTAAATTACCATCGACAAATATTTCTTCTGTTATGACATTATTTGCGGCTGTGGCCTCGCTAACTAGTTCTGTAACCTTATCATTAGATAACATAGTATTATAAGTGGTTATTAGGTTTTCGAGAGTGTCAAAAACTAGAATTTGAGTATTAGTTAAAGTAAACGGATTAAAATCTGCATATTGAGATTTTTCAGTAAATCCATTGTCTCCATCATTCCACGTGGCTTCAACTAAAAACTTTTCGCTTGCTCGCAGCTCATTCCTTCTTTCCCATACTTCATTCCAGGTAATAACTTCTTCATATTTAGGAATACTCTCTTTTCCAGTAGTTGAAAGAGTTGATTCTCCAAGGTTTAATCCAACATACTGTGCTAATGTACTACTATCATTAGCAAAGTTGAGTTGATCTGATGGTCCATTTTCAATGTAAAATTGGGCAGATACATTTGGTCTGGTAATTTTGAATTTATATATTGCTGACATAAACGTATTCCTCTAAAATATAATAATATTTATCTATACTTGTATTTAGCTTGACTTTTATCAAAAAAGATTGTATAATAGTTGCACAATATGGAGGTAAGCTCATGTTTAAATATGTTGTTTTTGGGATATTAGCTTGGGGAAGTTGGGGATTGATCAGCCAAAATCAGGCTATGCAGGACATGCAAAAGACCATGGCTATCATCAAGAATAGTAATATTAAAGAAACCACAGAATTGGTATTATTTAAAGAAATCAAACCATTCAAATATACTAGTAAAGAACTAGACTGTTTGGCTCGTAATATCTTTTTTGAAGCAGGAACAGAAGACACCATGGGCAAGTATGCCGTGGCTCAGGTCACACTTAATCGTGTAGCTAATGGATATTGGGGGCACAACGTCTGTGCAGTGGTTTACAGTCCGAACCAGTTTAGTTGGACCAGTGATCGAGAACTTGCAACAACCAAATTGGACAGTGAAAACTGGCACGAAAGTCGTGCAGTAGCACAGGCAGTATTGGGTCAGGGATATCGTGTTAAAAACTTAAAGAAAGCCCTGTATTACCATGCTGACTATACCAACCCACCATGGACAGATCATGAGAAAATAGTTGGTAAAGTTGGTCGTCATATATTCTATACGAAAGCCAAAGGATCATGGTTAAGTCTGTAAAACTATATTTTGCCTATGGCATGAATACCAACCAAGAAGAAATGGCATATCGTTGTCCTGGTGCACGTGCCTTAGGCCGGGCTATATTACCAGGCTATAGACTTGAATTTAAGAGCTTTGCTACGATAGTGCCTAGTCCCAAAGAAAGTGTAGAAGGAGTGCTTTGGACCATTACAGACACAGACGAATCTGCATTGGACGTGTTAGAAGGCTATCCAGAGTTTTATGACAAAAAGACAGTGTCTATCGAACACGATGGACAATCATATATCGCTATGACTTATATCATGGGACCACGTGAGCAGGGTCGTGCTCCGAGCGATGGCTATTACAGCATGGTGTCAGAGGGCTATCAAGCGTTTGGATTAAGCCAACGACAGCTATTAGATGCAAAAAATCGTTCAATTCGGGGGATTATAATATATGAATAAGTTGATATTAGTTTTAGCCATGGTCATGTTTGGATGCTCTCAAACTCCAACGAGATCAGTATTAAACTGCCAGGCAGAGCCCATCAAAGATTCTTCAACTCTTTTCATTGGTGGTAGTCGAGTCAAAAATGAAATTGGGTGTAAAATGGTCCGAGTTCCTGTAGCACCAAAATCTGCACCACTCGAAGTACACTCCGAATTGATTGACAAAAATCAAAAGTGATGCTATACTGTTTGTAACGTGATAAGATTATCACATAACTTGAAAGGAGTTCATTCGTGAACATTAAGAAAATAAGCCTTGCTGTTGCTGGCGCATTATTAGTAGTAGGTTGTGCTACCAACCAAGGTGTGATTAAAAATGCAGACTTAAAACCAGAGACTGATAGTATCCGTCCTAAACCAGTATCAACGGTATTCCATAGACCACAAGGCATTATGACTATTACGTTTGATGCTAAGGGTAACTTCCTTGAGATTACTAGTAAAGGTACAGCACCTATCGCAGGTAATAATGCTTTCTCAATTGAGCAGGCGGCCCAAGTTGCCCAACTACGTGCTAAACGTAACATCGCTGAGTTTATTTCGACTCAATTACAAACTACACGTTCAGTTAAGGTGTTATCTACAGCAGTTCAAAAGAGCTTGGAAAATACTACCAACGGCATGAGTGAAGAAGTTAAGATCGATGACAAAGACTTTGATGCTGATGGTAATCCAGTGATCATCAATGCTTACAATGATGGATCAAAAGACACTGCCCCTAAACCAGCAGTTGAAGGTAATCCAAATACCAACAGTGAGAAGGTTGCTGAGATCGTTCGTGAGAATATCACAACAAATTCAACTGCACTACTACGTGGTGTCGTTATCAGCGATGAAAAGATTGATCAACAAGGTCGTACTATCGTAGTTGAAGTTAAGACTGGTGTTTCAACAGTTGGTGCCGCAAATGAACTACGTAAGATAATGGGATCTAACTAATATGAAATCATTCATCGTAGGTGTCGTAGTTGGTATTATCATATCCACTGTAGGTGTTGGTGGTGTCGCCCAGATCTTAGATCACGGTGTTACTAAGGTTAAAACAACCAGTCAGGAACTAGCACAATGAAAATGAATAAAGTAGAATTAGCGGCATTTATCGCACTTATTTTAATTTTATTATTCATCATGACTGGTTGTAATACTGTAGCCGGAGTTGGTAAAGATATCCAAGGATCTGCAGAGTGGACCAAGGAAAAGATTGGTCAACCACGTCAAGAACCCGCTAAATGAGATTAAGTTCTTGTCTAGCTATCGGACTTCTAGTATCAACTAATGTCTATGCTGACTTACCTAAGACGGGTGGTAGTCACCCCACAATAACGATAGAAAAACAGTGTGAAGGATACTCCATTGAAGAAGCTAAAAGATCTTGTTTTAGTTCTGCTATAGAGCAGGTAGTAGGTCAGGTTATAGTCAGCGATCTTGAAGTCAGCGGTGATAGAATCACTAAAGACAATGTAGCGCAATATAGTGCAGGTTATATTGATGATTATGTGATCAAAAAGCAGAATCAAGATGATCATGGTTGGTGGCATTTAAAAATGTCAATAACCATTGCGAGTAGCAAGATCGCCCAGCGTAAGATATCACGTGGTGAACGAGTTGACGTTGTAGATGGACTAAAAGTACGAGATCAAATCGAGTCACAGTTAGAACAGCGTACCAATGGAGATGCGTTAATTAGTCAGGTGTTATCTAGTTATCCTGAGAATGCCTATGTGATCAATTCAGGCCAAACTGAATTTAAGGTTAGTAATTTAAGACAGGCCTATGTTGATGTTCCATATTCAATTACCATGAGTCGACCTTGGGTAGAAGCATTAAATGAAGCATTAGATCTCGTAGCAGTTAATACTAGTAAATGTAACAAATTAACTATGTCCGTAGCGCAAGGCATTAATAGAGCCAATACAAAATTAGGCAAAGATATATGTGGCAGTGAGCCTGATGTGCGTGTAGCGATTAAATCAGGATTCTTTGGATCAACTGAAGGATATTATTTTCCCGATATAGAAACCCTACACGTGATCAACAACGAACTACGTACCGAAGGACAACAACATATTGGTCTTAGGATTGATCTATTAGATGCAGGTGGAAATACAATTGATAGTCGCTGTGCTAGAATTAATAATGAAAGATTTATTCGCTATGAACGGCCTGCGGGTACTTATAATTTACGTGACCGTTATACAAATAGCCGACCTAGCATATTTGGGCAGGAAAATGTCTATGGTACACTACGAGTGGGTATTAGAACTACGCAACAACTTGAAGATCTTGCAAAAATTAAATTAACCGTTCAACGAACTTGCACATAGGGGAAAGTAATGAAACGATTTAAAAGCATATGGGCGGACGCTCGAGTCTGGATCTTAAACACCTGGGAGTATATTAAATTCCATGGTAAACATATTTTTGAAACATTATCACATGATCTTAAGATTGATGAAAATGGTGATCTGAGATTGTTTGTATTTGTATTCGTCTATTTGGTATTCAGCGTCGTTGGTGCGTATAACTTTGCACACTTGACGGCATTCTTATATATTGTTTGGTTATTGGAGAAACGACATGGCAACTAAAAAACGACCCAAGGCTGAATGGCCATTTCCAGGTGGCACCGCACCTAAGACTAAAAAGCCCACTAAGAAAGAATTAGAAGCGGCTAAACTAATTGAACAAGAAAAACTAATTGCTACATTAAAGTTCACTCCACGCACTTATAAAGTTAGCATGTGGGGCTATGGTGGCGAAACTGCCATGGGCACCGTTAGCCGTGAGATCTACGAGTACTTCAAAGAAAATAAGTTAAGCGTCAGTGACTTTGCCTGGGACGGTGACTATGCTGATGTTAAAGAAATTCCAGAAGACATGTGGCCATTTACTCCAGGTAGTTGGTATGACTGTGATGATATTTGTCATGTGAATGGAGTTAGCATGAATGCTGGCCATATACAAGTAGATGACGAAAATGGTAATGAAATATTAAATCGTGAACTTGATAGTCTTGATGGCTCAGACATTGAACTATCTGTAGAGGGTGAATACTATATTAGTCAAGCCGATGATGGTGTAGTATTTGTTGGACGCAGTAATGAGAAAGGCACATTCTTTGATGCTGAATTACCTTTAACATCACCATTTGATCCCACTAAATTAACTATCTATAAAGAAGATATAGAAGGTGAAGAGATTGCTTATCGCATTACCTATGATGGCGAAGATATTGATAATAACGGTGGTAGCACTGATGGCAAAAGCAGTGACTTCTATTTCTACCTAGTAGAAGACAGTGAAGAAATTGAGCATTATTCAGAGCCCGTCAGTGATTATATTAACTATTGGCCAGAAGACTACGAAAAGACCAAAGACTTTAAGTTTAACAAAAAGAATCGTCCGCCTATACCGGGTGATTATAAATGCACGTGGAGTCCAGGCTTTGGCACTAGCTATGGTAGCCTAGAATGGACTGGTGACAAATGGCTTGAGTATGAATATGATTTGCCCAAAGAAGTCATTGGTGTTAAAGACTGGTCGGGGTTGAATTGGGATACCAGCGATATGAAGAACAAACCTAAACGTAAACCACGCACAGCTAAAACAGAAGTATATCCATATCCCTCACAGGATACACTGAAGATGCAGGAACTCAAAGAAGAATTAGATAATCTTGAAGTCACTGATGAAAAGCAGTTAAATAGTTAATGTTTACAAAAAAAATATTATGTCTCGGTGATAATTCAATCGATACTGATCAAAAAGTTTCTGTATTAGCTAAAGAAAATCAAACAGTTAATCACGGACTAATCAATGATAAGTTGTTTATTCCAAAAGAATCAGGGTACTATCATACCACAGTAGTTGATCTGCAACTTGGTGAAATCGTTAATCTATCTCAGTATTTTGATACTATCCTAATGTTGGATCAACCCCAGGACTCATGGACACACTCGATGCTGTTTCTAAAAACAAATAAACTACTCAATGATCTCAAGGAATTAAATCATTCAATAACTTATCAAAATCCTGATATTTTAAAAGGCTACAACTTTTTTAGTCAGTTGTTAGAAACAAACAAGAGTTTCTGTATATTTCCATTTATTCATTTACTTTCTTGGAGTGAAGGACACACCAGCCTTTGTGACAGATCAGTGACTCCAGTGGCAAAATTAAAAGACCTAGACTGGGAAAATGATTCTGCAATACAAGAAATACGTAATAATATGTTATCTGGAAAATTAAATATACCACATTGTAACTATTGTTATGAGGTTGAAGGAAGAGGGGGCAAAGGAGCTAGATACCATGATACCTTAGATTGGGTGGTCAGGTTAGACTTAACGTCCTTGGATGACCTAAAGAAAATTAAAACCCCAAAATATTATTCTGTGAGACCAACTAATAAATGTAATATAAGATGTAGAACATGTACGCCATTCCACAGTCACAAAATTAAAAAAGAGTTTAAAATCTTGGGTATTCAAGTTGATAGTCAAATTGACGATGAATTTGATCGAGCAGGATATGACCTGATAGATATAAATAATCTTGACAACAAAACTAGCAGAGTATTGGCCTCAGGTGGTGAAGTTACAGTGATGCCTGAATTTTACCAGTTTCTACAAAAATGTATTGATTCCGACAAGACTGATTTTGAACTTTGCATTAATACCAATGCATTAAAATTTAGTAATAAATTATTAAATTTACTCGATCATTTTAAAAATTTCAACCCCAGCGTTAGTTTAGATGGTGTGGGTAAAATCAATGATTATATCCGATGGGACAGTGACTTTGATCAGATAGTTAAAAATACACATATACTTATTGATCGTGGGCATCGTGCTGCATTCATTTCTGTAGTATCTACATATAATATAACCAGATTACACGAACTAATAGAATTTCAGGATTCTGAGTTTCCTGAAATTCCTGTTATGTTACAGTTTGATACATTCAGTGAAGATATACAATCTCCCTTCAATCACCCAAATGTTGAACTAGCGTTAGAATCTTTAGAAAAATGTAAAAAAACTAATGCATATTTTAATTTTTCAAGGGGAACCAAAAGTATTGTTGATAATTTGTATAATCATTATGCAAATAATCCGACATGTGATTTGGAAAAACTAAAAAAGTTTTTTGAACTTAACGATAAATTAGATCAATCTAGAAATTCTAAACTAGTTGATTATATTCCGGAACTTGAAGAAGCAAGGGCAAAACTATATGAACAAAAGTAAACTAACCATTCGCGTCCATGACACCAATAAGATCTATACCATTGCGGAATGGTGTAAGGCTAATTTGGCAGAAGATGAATGGGATATGACAGCTATTAATCTTATCAATCCACCAGACTACAAGTTCCATTTTGAGTGCGATAAAACACGCCTACAAGTTATCCTACAGCACCTATAAACCACTTGACTTTTTAACCAAAAGATGCTATAATTACTATATACAATGGAAATCTTATATAAAATCTGGTTAGTGATCAGTGTATTGAGTACAATATTCACTGTGATGTTCATTTACTATTTCATTAAAAATGTTTATGTGGAATTAACTCTGGCCAAAGATGTTAACAAGTTTAAGCAGACTATCAAATTAGTCTACGTTGAACAGGTTGACGGTATGTTTCGTATGCACGATAAATTCACACATCATTACATCTGCCAGGCTCCTACAGAAGAAGAATTATGGGATATTGCCAATGCTAAATTTCCCAATGTTAAAGTATTAACTACTTCAATTAGCACAGAGGTAACCAAACAATGACCATGCATTTAGAAGGTCCGTGGCTTAGTACCACAGGTAAGAAAAAAGGTAAAAAGAAATTCCGTAATGCTGACGTTGCTAATAAAGCACGACAGAATGCAGAATCATGGCAGGCTTTTTTAAATAAATGGGATATTAAACCTGATGATAAAACCAGTGGAAAAACTATACGAAAAAGCACCTGGATGGGCCCAACTGTTAATTCACGTGTTGTGGTTGATCCTCGCCGCCTTACCAACCATATTCCTAGCTTGGATACTGGGGTGGGTGTAGCGGTCAAGAAGGAAGTTACTCAG
>Ga0114978_10001275_pt1 | contig 21229 bp, 21 predicted proteins | sample S_140212_EF_Meta_FD_87027 | JGI IMG/M metagenome (GOLD analysis project Ga0114978, IMG submission 87027) | Freshwater microbial communities from Lake Simoncouche, Canada to study carbon cycling - S_140212_EF_MetaG | ecosystem: Environmental > Aquatic > Freshwater > Lake | place: Lake...
GGGCAGCGGCTTGGGCAGCGGCTTGGGCATCTGCGAGGGCAGCGGCTTGGGCATCTGCGAGGGCGGCGTTGGCCGCTGCAACGGCAGCTTGGGCGGCTTGGACAGCGGCGGGGACGACTGGGACAGCTTGGACAGTGGCGGGGACGACTGGGGCGGCTTGGACAGCGGCGGGGACGACTGGGACGACTGGGGCAACTGGGGCAACTGGGGCAACTTTGGGATTCTTCAAATCCTTGTATTGCTGGGGTGTAAACCCACAGATGCCAGCTGCAAGTACTCTTGCTTTGTTAAGTTCAATGGCGATGTCGTGAGCCAAAACGTAACGCCGAACCTCCGATGGATCGTGGTTAGCAATAGTATGCGTATCAAGCCACAACTTCAGAGCAAATTGCGTATTGCCAGGTGCCATTGCCAGCTCCAATGGAGTTGGGACAGCAGCGGGGGCGACCGGGGCATTATTCATTTTGCTTTTTAAGGGCGGTAGAATAATGCAGAACTTTCAAAGGCGTATTAGGCGGGAAAGTAAGTAAGCTAGCTCTCGAGTTTAAACACAATAAGAATACTATGATCGAGAATAATAAATATATTAAAAAAAAATAAAAAACAATTTTTTATAGTTTTATAATTTTTGCCATTTTTATAAAATATATAATTTATATTTATATAATAAAAAAAAATGTGGGGTGGTTGGGAGGTAGAGTTCTACAAATTTAAAAAGGATTTCTATCTATCTATTATATCGTGCCAAGATATACTAGTCTATGTAAGATATAGATCATTTTTAAATATTTCAAGTCCCAAACAAAACATAGGTTGTTTTGTTTGTATATGTAGGTGTCTTCTTGAACAAGACACCTACATAAATATATTAAAAAAAAATAAAAAACAATTTTTTGGAGTTTTGTAATTTTTGCCATTTTTTATAAAATATTATAAAATATTGTAAAATATAATCAAACATGATACAATTAAAATATATTAAATATATAATATATAATCTATATATAATCTATATATAATCTATTTATAATCTATATATAATCTATAATATATAATGTCATCCAAAAATATAACTAAACAAAGACATAATATAAGCCATAATACAGGTATATATGATCCAAATGGTTTGTATAATAATCCATTTACAAATCAGCCATATCAAAATTTATATGCAAATGAATTAACAAAAGATAAACAACAAAAAACATATTTATTTTTTGCAAAGATTTGGTCGAGTAAATTAGTGTATCAAAATAAAGATATTATATTAGAAAGTATTATTAATAATCAAATTACTTTAGCTAAAGCAGGAACAGGTGTTGGTAAAACAATATTAATACCAAGAATAGCAATGCATGCTTTTGATTATAAAGAAAAAGTTATATGCACTATACCTAAAAAATTACCAACAAGAAGCACAGCAACATTTGTAGCTGAATGTATGGATGTTAAATTAGGAGAACAAGTAGGTTATTTATATCAAGGTGACAATGCTATAAATAAAAATGGTATTGAAACCAAATTAATATTTATGACGACAGGTAGTTTAATATCAAGTATGGTTGGTTCAGATCCACTACTTTCTGAATATAAATGTGTTATAATTGATGAAGCACATGAACGTAGTGTACAAACTGACTTATTATTACTACTATTAAAAAAGGCTTGTCTAAAAAGAAGAGACCTTAAAGTAATAATAATGAGTGCCACGATTGATTTAGATAAGTTTCGCAATTATTTTCCAAAATCATTATATAAATTTGGGGAAATTGATGCTGGAACAGAAACCAGTTTTAAAATCCATCCAAAATTTTTAGATAGACCAAAAGATTGGAAGGCAACAGCAATAGATACTACAATGAAAATATTAAAAAAAACAACACAAGGAGATATAATGATATTTGTTAAAGCAAAAGGCGATGCAGTTCAATTGTGCGCCGGTCTTGAAAAAGCAATGAATGATTTTAGAAAAATATTAATGATTAAATACTCAAGAACAAAAAAATCCCAAACAAAAAAATCTCAAACATATAAATCCCGAACAAAAAAATTATCAATCAAAATCATACCACCTCAATATGAAATAAATCCATATTGTGCTATATTAGATGGTAAAACATCGAAGAAAGATACTGATATTGCTACAAGTGAAAATCAATATAAGTTATTAAAAGATAAAAATGGCTATCCATATTCAAGAAAGATTGTTATTACAACTAATGTTGCTGAATCTTCAATCACTGTTGAAGGTATTGTATATGTTATTGACAGTGGATTAGAATATTCTGCTTCATATGAACCATCTATGAGAGTAAGAGCATTATTAGAACAAAATATAGCACAAAGTGCTGTAAGACAACGTATGGGTAGAGCTGGTCGCACTCAAACAGGTTATGGTATCCATCTTTATAATGAGAAAGAATATAGTAGGTTTGATGAGTATCCAATACCTGCTATTGAAAAAGAAGATATTACAACAAATATATTAGATTTATTAAGAATGAATGATGTTAATACAATAAAGAAACTGAGAAACTTTTTAGATGAATTTATATCTCCTCCTCATGAAAAATTCATTATAAATGCTTTAAATACATTATATGCTTTAGGTGCCATTACAAGTATACAAAATGAGGGGCAAATCACACCAATGGGGTTGGCATTATGTAAGTTTAGAGGATTATATCCAAATTTTGCAAGGTCAGTTATAGCATCACACTTTTATGGATGTTCCAGAGCAGTATGTGATATTATTGCATTGGCAACTATAGCTGATGGTAGATTAGATAGTATATTTGTAGAATATAGAGAAGATAAGAAAAAATCAAAAGAAGTTAATAAAAAAGAATATTTTAAACATAAAAATATAATTAAATCATATGAAAATCAGAACGGTGATTATATGTCGATGTTAAATGCTTATAGAATGTATATAAAATTTGCACTTGGATTAAAAGAAAAACAACATGAAGAACAAGAAGAACAAGAAGAACAAGACCCTGACTATCTTACTAACCAAGAAATAATTGAATTAGTGCCTAGTAATAATATTATTAATACTGATGATGAGAATGAAGATGATTTTAAAGTCCCTCCAAGTGTTAATAAATGGTGTAGAGAACATTATATAAGTGCTAAAAAAATGTCACAAGTAAAAAGATTAAGTGGTGATTTATATAGAACATTACAAACAACATTGAGACCATATCAAGCACAGAAACCATTTAAAATGTTATCAAAAGCAGATAAACAGAGACTTAGTATAATTGAAATAAATGAAGTATTAGATACTGTAGACCTATCAACAGAACCAACACAAGAGCAACTATCAATAGATGACATAAATAATGAAATGGCAATGCAATCAGGTGGTTTTATACGTCAAATAAATAAAGAAGAAGAATTAGAAAAATTAGAACCAAATGTAAAACGTTTTGATAAGGAAGAAGATAATATTATGATGGCATTAGCCATTGGCAATTTTGTAAATTTAGCTAAAATTAAAAAGGGTAGTAATGATATATATGAGTCTTGTTTTGCTGAAAAGAAAAAGTTTGCAAAAATAAATGATAATACATTTTTAAGTGGTTATCCAAATATTATTATGTATCATGAATTATTTATGAGTAATGTGAATACTAAATTCTTAAAATTAAATATGGTTAATAAATTACCAAATAATGTGTGGGAAAAAATAAAAACAGATTATGGAAAATTTATTAAATACTGTTTATGATAAAATTAAATAAAATATTATTATAGAATAGATAAAATAGTAAAATGAAAGCTATAAAAAAAACTAATACAACTAATAACACTAATAACACTAAAAACACTAAAAAAACTAAGAAGTGTAATACATCAAATGATAAATATTTAGAATTAGATAATATAAAATTATGTTCTAATATATCTATATTAAATAATTATAATTCATATAAAGCAAAGAATGAAATGATAATGTATCATATTACATCTAAACCTAATGCTTTATCTATTTTACAAAATGGTTTTGATATATCAAAATGCGGAGAGATTGGTACTTCTTGTGGGAAAGGAATAAATTTATCAAGTAAAATAGATCATCTTCAACATTATTGTAATGATAAAACACGAATATATTATATAATTAAATGTCTTGTTAAATTTAATAAAAAAAAGAAAAATTATACTAAAAAAAATAGCACAGGAAAAGATATATATATTAAAAAAAATGATTGTTATAATCATACAATACCAGAATATAATAAACCTCCTGCTGGATATAATGCGTTATATGTTCCAGGACCAGAAATATATGTAATACCTACATCACAACAAGTTTATCCAATTTTAATTGGTAAAGTAAATAAAAATACATTTGCAAGGTGATAAACTTACGAGGGGCTGAAGCCCTCGTAAATAATATTTTCTTTTTTAATAAAGAATAATCTTGTTTTTTTTGATATTTTTCTAAATTCATTATTTAAAATAGCAATTTGTTTATTATCATCTTCATTATCTATACCTTTGACAATTGCAATATTATCTTTTAAAATTTCTAATATTTTATCGTGAGCTGCCATTAAATGTATAAGATTGCGTGCACCAGTAATAATAATACTACCAGGTCTAAAAACAGATATGGTTACTTTAGTGCAAATAGAATGTTTTTCACGAGTAGAACAATGTACCGGACAATTACAAATACCTTGTGTAATATTATTTGGGTTATAATAATATTTAGTTAATACTCCTGGATAATCATCAGGCTCATAGGTATTAAATAATCCTTCACGCTTTAATATTTTAGATATTTTTTTTAGATTAATATTATGATTAATAGATAAATCGCTATTAATTAAAACAGTTTCAGTGCCACTAACATAATAATTATGAGGTTTATCAATAATATCTGTACTTAATTCTAATGTTTCAAGAGGTATACTTATATTATTAGGTTCATTTCCACTTTCAGTTTCAGTTTCATTTCCAATTCCACTCCCCTTTTCACTTTTCATATTCTTTATTAAATACTCATTAACGGCATTACAAATAGTAATATCAATAGTTCTAATATTTATAAGACGATTAACTTTTTTTTCTAATAGATTTTTATATTTTTTATTATATTTAAAAATTTCATTTTTAAGATTACCTAAAGTTTGTTTGTCTTTAGAATAAATATTTTTATTTATATTATTAAGAATTTCATCTAATTGTTTAAATTTAAAATCAGTATATATTTTCATTAATTCATCAATATTTTTTTTTACTTCAGTTAAACTATGACTATGAATTAATGTGTTTTCTAATTCATATTCAAAATAATCTTTCATATGTTCTATTTTAGCAATAATTGTTTTAATATAATTATCACCATACCATTCATTTTCTTTTAAAAAAGTTTTATTTTCTGATTCAAGTGTATCTTTATAGGTATCATGAATACCTTTAATAAAACCTTTTCTTTCAAAATTAATAGGCTTATCAATAAGTGTTTTAAGTTTATTAATAATTTCTTTATTATCACCAGCATCATCACCAGCATCATCACCACCACCATCCTCATCACCACTAGCATTATCAAAACCGTGTTCTAATAATTTTCCAGTATAAATTTCATCAGTATCAAATTCATATGGAGTTAAAAATCTATCATAATATTTTCTGTAATAAAATACATTTTTCTTATTAGTATCATATATAAGTTGAAAATCATAAGTTTTATCAACATTTTTAAGAGTTTCAATATTATTTTTAATAGGAACATTAATATTATTAATAATATTAATTAATAAATTAGCAATTTCTTTTGCTTCATCTTCATATTTTAATCCAGTCATTTGTAATTTTCCATTAGCAAAAAATTTAACATTAACACTTCTAAATCCCCAATATTTAAACTTAATAGTTGCCTGGTTATTAAATTCATCTTTAATTTTATCAATTAATGTTTCACCACGAGCACAATTTCCATAAAATTCTAAATTATATATACCTCCTTTCTTATCATCAAGTTCTGGTGAATATTGATCGTGAACTGTAATAAATCTACTTATTAATCCAAGATTTATTTTAGAATTTAAATTAGTCAAAACAGTGCAGGTTGAAATAGATACATTAGTAGCTTTAAATTCTATAGGTTCAATATCTTTTACTTTTTCTTCCTTATTTTTATGAGAACTACTTTTATGTTTATGTTCTTTATGTTTATCACTATCGCTATCTCTACTTTTTTTATCACCATTTTTACTTTTATGTTTATCACTATGTTTATCAATACTACTTTTATGTTTATGAGAACTAGTTTTACTTTTAGTATCAAATTCCATTTTAAATGTTAAATATTAATTATTAATTGTATGTAAAATATAATGATTATGCGAATATACTTTTTGCTTTAAGTATTATTTTTATCACAATTATATATTTAATTTAAAAGATATTTTTAAATTCAATTTTTAATATAGTAAAATAGATTGTAAAAATGCTCGCCATATAATCCATTTTATAATTAATTTTACTATCTAAAAAATTGAAATTATATATAATAAAATAATATAATATAAAATGATATAATTATAGTTATAATTCTAAATGGATAATTTAGAACTATTAGTAAAATCTTTAAATAGATTAGAAAATTTTACAGCAAAATATATATATAAAAAATATATTGAAATAAATACAAGTCCAGAAACACCATCATCATCAGAAACACCTCTAGAAACACCTCTAGAAACACCTCTAGAAACACCACCTATTTTAAATGATAATTTTAAATATAGTAAAAAACCTATTAATAAAGAAGAGTATAAATTATATACGGATAGAATATTTAGTAAAGAGCGTAAAAGTATTATTACTCAAGATGAAGTTTTAACAAAAGATTTAGAAAATATGACAATAGCAGATGAAGAATATGAAAAACAACCAAATTCATTTCGTAGGCAAAAATATAATAGTTATCCAGATGAAAAACGATGTACCTATATAAGAAAAATAAAACATAAATTAATAAGGTGTAAAAATGGCATTCTAAATGATGATGAAGATATATGTAGTAAACATGAAGATACACCTAATATTTATTGGGATATGTATAATGAATTATTAGAAAAAGTATAAAAGTATAAAAATATAAAAATAAATAAAGCAAAAATGTAATATATATTACATAGATTGTGCTTTTACACTTTTATAGAGTTTGCTAATTTTTTTCTGGTCTGACTTAAATATATTAGCTACTTTAGGATTACTATTTTTATTAAGTATATATCTGGCATTAAGAGCTTTAATAACATAATTATAGGTAGCCATTTCACCTTTAATAGGTAGAAAATGTTCTATGAGTTTATGTAATGAGTTCATACGTTCTTCTTTAGTTTTATGTTCAACTTCAAAATATCCATACTCACTTAAAAAATGGTCGTCATCATCTAGCATTATAATGGTTCTTCTTTTACTTTTTTGTATTTCAGTTCTGGTAGGTATATTTTTACTACCTCTTTTTTTAATGCATCCAGGTGCAACAACAGCATGTCTATAATGCTTGCCTAAGTATTTACCTTTTTTTCTATCATATGACCTTCTGGTATATCCTCGCCGTAATGTTTGATTTTCATCACATCTGGAGCGAAGTGGTAAGTTAAGTTTTTTACTAAGATTTAATGCTTTCATAGAACGTTTTTTTGCATTATTAATCATATTAGACATTTTTAAAGTGCTTGTACCTGGAGAGACTATACCTGTTTTTAAAATACATCGTGATTGTATTACTTTTCCACGTTTAGTTTTATAAGCATCGCGAAGAATGTATCCGGAAGGACAGGATGGTTTTTTTGATTTAATCATTATGTAAATGATCTATACAAATATTATTTATTATATTAAACATAGAAATAAATAATCAAAATAATCAAAATAATCAAAATAATTAAAATAATTAAAATAATTAAAATAATCAAAATAATCAAAATAATCAAAATAATCAAAATAATCAAAATAATGAAAATAAAAATAAAAAAAATCAAAAGAATCAAAATAAATAAAATTAAGTTTTTATATTTAAGTGCAAGGTGAGATAATTTGCCAAATATCATCTATTGTAATTTCATCATTCTTGTAAGATTTTATAAGATTGCACATAGTATCTAAATTTTCATTGCAATTTGTATATAATTTAACAAGCATATCACCTTGAATAAGTTTTTGATAGGGTAATGACATAAGAATATCAAGTGTATCATCTTTACGATTTAATATATTAGAAATAATGTATAATGCAGTTTCTGAAAGTGTATTATCTTGATTGCGGGATAAGCCACCTAAGGGTATTTGTTTACAAGACATATTTAATAGATAATAAATTATATATATATTTATATGTGTATATTTATATGTGTATATATATATATTTATATGACATTAAAAAAAACAATTTTATATTTCTTTATTCTATTCTAGATTATATTAGATATATTTATATATATATATATTATGAATTATTAAATTTAGTATAAGTTATATCTCGAAGTAATACCGTTACATTAGAAGTTGCATTAGTAAACTCATTAGAATCTATATTAAATGTAGCTACGACATGTACTAAATTGATGAGTATATATCCCACATATATCGTATGTATAAATACATATGTTAATATAACCATTAATAATATATCAATTAATTTCATTTTATTTATCTTTAATTTAATTTAATTTATTATAATTTATGATAATGTATTCTGGAGTATGTATTGTTTGTGTATCCAGAAACAAATAAATCAATTTTATATAATTAGTGTATACTTTTCATATAAAAATATTAAAAATATTATAAAAATATTATATATCTGTAATAATAGTTATAAATCAATATCAAACTACTATGTTATCAAATAATAAAAGTAAAAAAAATAATACATATAAACTTAATTATAATCTCAACCTTAAAAATACTAAAAAAAATAATTCTGGTTCTGAAAGGTTAAATGTATCTTATCCACAATTTAGGTTAAACTCATCATACACATATACTATACCACAACTTTCGAGTGCTTATCAAAATCAACCAAATATAACTATTACTAATGCTAAACCAAAATTATATTTAATTACAATGACAGACCCAGATGCACCTTCTGGTATGAAAATAAATATTAACCAGAAAAAGAATAATCTAACTAAAAATCATACTTATACACATTGGGTATATTTACAAGATATGAGAGCAAGTAGTTCTACTAATAATAAGACTAATAAGACTTTTCTGGTTCCATATTCACCACCAACACCACCCGTAGGTATACATAGATACCAATTTAGACTATATGATATTACTAATGTATCACAAAATATTCTGGATACACTAAAAAATAATAGTATAAAACATACTCCAGATAGAAATATTTATTATAGAAAATATTTACAAGAATTAAAAAAATATAAAATAAATACAATGTTTCAATATAAAGTAGATAGTGGTAAATAAAAACCAATCACAACCAATAACAACCCACCACAACCAATCACAACCAATCACAACCAATCACAACCAATCACAACCAATCACAACACATCACAACCAATCACAACCAATCACAACCAATCACAATCCACCATCACATCAACCCTCACGTCTCAACTTTATAATTTAATAGTTTTTCACATTCTTGTAATGATATAGGTATAGTATATCCAGAATATCCTTTCACTTCTAATTCTTTCCTAATGAGTTTCATTTCATCAGAATTATTATATAAAAACCCAGTTCTATCATTATTATGTTTCTTATTGAAATTTCTAATATAATCTAATAAATTTGGATTTTTATTTAGAAAAACAAGAGCATAATTTATACAATTTGTTGTAAATAATTTAGACATTTGTAATATTTTTTTAATTTTTATTTATAATAATAATAATAAATATTTTAATTTCAAAAAATAAAAATATAAAAAATTCAAAACTATCTAAATAACCCATCACCAAAATTAACCAATCACAAATAATTTGCCTACTTCGTTTCGCTTTTTCTCATCTTCTGTAAAATGACATTCTTTTAAAAACTTTTTAACTTTCATTAAATCCATTTTATATATAATAGGACTACATTCATAATAATAACGATGAAATGCCACATTTAATCCATACTTCTTAGGGAAATAAATATTCATAGGACACTTTTCATTTTCTAATTGCCTCGCCGCATCACCCACCATTAATTTACGACTGGCATAAGGTAATACCATAAATAATAAGGTTTGTTGTTCTATAGGTGTAGTTTTACCAAATTGAAATACTTTACCACTTGCTGTAACATTAATATTTTTATGTTTAATAAGTTCATTATAGATATCGCCAAAGGTAGGACTATATGCATAAGGATAATACCAATCCCAAGAGGGACATTCATCAAAATAATAGAGAAAATTCCATACTAATGTTTTCAAATAAGTTTGGCAAATCATTTCCATATTTTCAGAACTATTTTCCATATTAAAACATATTTTATAATAGCGTGATTGCCAGCCGACCTTATAGGGTTGTATTTCTTGCTCTACATAAAGATGTTGAAGAGGATACATATCCGTCAGCAATTGTTGTCTTTCTTTTTCATTCATATCATCTTTAACACGAATGCGCAATTTCTTACGTTTTTCAAATAGTTTACCAATAGCTTCTTGTTCTTGTTCTTTAATAATAAACCATAAATCACATAACATTTCAGTATTAATTTGCATAGATTGACGATTAATCAGAAATTTCTCAGTATGATTATGAATTTGAAAATAAGCCGAAAGTAATCTTTCATATCCACCTTCATGTATACTAAACCAATATTGTTTAGGCATAAAATCATTACCAAGTATCATACCTAAAAAGACATAGTCGTCAATATATTGGTCTATTTTCATTGAATCAACATTACCACAATAAACATTAAAATGATCTATAACAGCGTCTTGAAAAATATTCATATCCATAAATAAATAAGGTTTGCCAGAATGAACTACTGCTAAATTACCATATTCATTAGCTTCTCTAAAGAGAAATATATTAGGAATATGAGTAGTAAGTGATAAATAAATAAGATCCCCATCTAAACCATAAATAACCGTGTTATGATCTTCTCCGTAAAATAATTGTTCTTGATCCGTGCCATCAATAGCAAGCCGTGCTGCTTCTTTAATATGATGTAAGAGTTTATGTTCGCCTTCTTGTGGAATAGAAGCATCACTAAAAATCACTTTAGTATTTTTAAATACACCAACACCATCACCACCATCATCACCATCACCATCAGTCCCTTCACCATCACCATCACCAACACCTCCACCTCCACCTCCACCTCCACCTCCTTGTAACCGTAATTTAATAGCTTCGGAAAGTTTATGCATAAAGCGTGTTCCAGGAGTAATCATATTAGTATCAATACTATTATTTACAGATGCCTTCTCGGCTTCACTACCAAATTGTTGATTTATTTTATTAGATCGATTTTTTTTGCAAATAGAATGGAAGCGACGTTGACGTTGTTGTTCCATTTTTGCTCGAGGACAAACTCCATCAATAGCAATATAAATAAGTTTAAGGTTTGGAATAATTTTACATAATGTTTCTAAATAATCTACAGCATGAATAATTAATGCTTCTTCAGTTTTAATTTCATCGCGAATAACTTGGTATATACCACCATTAAAGTCTAAATAAAGATGATTAGGTAGATCATTATCAATACTTTGTTTAATAATTTTACAATTTTGTTTATTATAATTTTTTACAATAGAAGCAAATAATCCAGGAACACCCATCTTTAACTATTATTATTATTATTATTATTATGATTAACTATTATGTCTAATTACTCTATCTATATACTATCTATATACTATGTATCTTCAATATTTATATAATAAATCTATCTGGATATATATATTAAATAGTTATTCTTTTATATTTTTCAATTTTATAAAATAATTATTTTACTTAAAAAATTAAAATAAAAAATAAAATTAAACATATTCAAAAAAATAAATATATATATATATAATAATAAATAAAAATAATAAATTTATTATAAAAAATGGCAACTAAAATATTTAATTATAAAAAATTATTAATTATAATATCAATAATAATAGTTTTATTTTTGGTAATTTTTTTACCAGTTTATTTTTTGGTAATTAAAAATCAATCATCGTCATCACAGTATGACCATCCATCAATTCCGCAACTACCATCTCGAACAGATCCTTGTTCAAATTATATGGTAACTTTTCCAGATCAAACTTCTAATTTAATAAAAAATAATATGATAGAAATAGAAATTCCTAATGATTTAAAATCTATAGAAAGTATATCTCAATTTATATATATTATAAATAATAATACTACAAAACCACCATGTTATGTGAGTTGGTTTAATACAGAGAATAATATTAATACACCTCATAATAATAAACAACATTATATTAAAACTATTAACATTATCAATAATAAAATTATAATTACATTTGAAGAAACAAAACTAGATGATACAAATCCATTTCCATTACATATTCATTATTTTTATAATTGTATTGATAATATTAATAGTTGTGAACAGTTAAAAATAACATACCCTCCATTATAGTTTACAATACAAAATAAATAAAACAAATAAAAAATATGAGTAAATCAATATCATCAATATCATTAATACCATTAATAATATAATCAAGACTATAAAGACCATCAATATCACCAGAAACACAACCAGAAACAACACCAGAAACAACACCATCATCATATGTATCATCTATATTATATGAAGCATTATCAATACTTTGTTTAATAATTTTACAATTTTGTTTATTATAATTTTTTAAAATAGAAGCAAATAATCCAGGTACACCCATATTTAAATACTATGTATCTTCAATATTTATATAATAAATCTATCTGGATATATATATTAAATATTTATTCTTTTATATTTTTCAAGTTTATAAAATAATTATTTTACTTAAAAAATTTAAACATATCCAAAAAAATAAATATATATATATATTAATAAATAAATTAATAAATTTATTATAAAAATGGCAAATAAAATATTTAAGAATAAAAAAGTATTAACTATAATATTAATAATAATAATTTTATTTTTGGTAATTTTTTTACCAGTTTATTTTTTAGTAATAAAAAATCAATCATCATCAGCAGAAATTAATGTACCTATACAAATGCCACCTCACCCATCAGAACCACAAGGAGAACCAGGACCATTTCCGTGTTCATATGGATTGGTAACATTCTCGAATCAATCTGATAATTTAATTAAAGATAATATGATAACAGTAATAATACCAACATCAAGACCTGAGTATTTACAATCTTTATTCAGTCTAACAGATATGAAATCTATATATGATATTATAAATAATACTAATATATCAAAACCATGTTATGTTAGTTGGTTTAATACACAAGATAATTTTAATACAAATCATGAAGCTAATTATAAGCAACATTATATTGAAAATATTAAATTTGAAACTAATAAAGACAATACTAAACTTATTATTAAATTTAAAGAAACTACACTTAATGGTATCAATCCATTTCCATTACATATTCATAATTATTATAATTGTATTAATATTGAAAGTTGTAAGCATTTAAAAACAATATATCCTCCAGAATAAATTACAATAAAAAATAAATAAAAAATAATAAATATGAGTTAATCAATATCATTAATACCATTAATAATACAATCAACACCATCATCAACAACAGAAACAACATCAACACCACCAACAACACCACCAACAACACCAGAAACAACACCACCACCAACACCACCACCAACACCATCAGCATATGTATCATCTATATTATATGAAGCATTAATATTATCTGCATAATTATCATAATCATCATCATCATTATCATCATTATCATCATTATCATCATGATCATGATCATGATCATGATCATGATTATCATCATTCTTATGACAAGAATTATATTTAGTAATACATTCTAATTTGTGTTGCGCTTGCCAATCACGTGATTGACAAGAAACACTACAATAGGTTACATTTAAACATTTAGCGCATTTTTTCAATTCTTTTCTATATTTAAAATTTTTACAATAATCACATTGATATTGATTTTTAGGTTTAGAATTTGTTTCAAGTTCAGTATCTGCATTATTTTTATAAAATGTTTCAATTTCTAAACATTCGTCATAATATTGTTTACTCCAGAGATTAAATTTTAATTTATGATCTATAATCTTATCTATAATCATACATAAAACCTCAACATCGCAATTATAGTATCGTTTATATTCAGGTAAACCATAACAATTAAAGTTTTGATTTAGTAATAAATACAATTCATCTTTTGAAGATAATGATAAATTATAAATTGAATAAGAATATGCTTCGTCAATATGTGCTTGTTTATAATCTAAACCTTTCATATTTATAATTTGATCTGGGTGAATATTTCCAAAACACATTGCAATATCATTATAAGTATTATTTGTATACGGAAAAGATGTAAAACCATTACCATATTTAGAATCGTATGAAAATACAGCACAATTTTTACAAAGCCCAACAAGGACATTTTTATATGTAGCATATGCTAAACAATTAGAACATTCAAGAGCAGTATGTTTTTTCCCCCAAACTAATTCTTTAGGAAATGTATCAATACATACAATTCCTCTATGTGTAACAGTATTAATAATTATCATTTTTATATGACTAATTATATGACTAATAATATGACTAATTATATGAGTAATAATATGACTAATAATATGTATATATAAAAATCAATTTTTTATATTATAAAATTTATATTATAAAAAAATGATTTATGTATTATTTTTTACTATTTTTTATAATCCAAAAATTGTAAAATAAAAAATTGATTTTTATATAATAAATAGTAAAATAATATATAAGATTCGAATAAGATTTCAAAGTCATTTGAAAGATAACAAAAGCATTTAAGTTTAATTTAAACATAAACTATTAATTTAATAGAATGTCGACTGTTAAGCGTGAAACTAAGAAAGAAAGTAAGAAAGATATTAAATCTGAACCAGTTCCTGAAACTAAGAAAGACAAAGCACCTAAGAAACAAGAAACTAAGACAGAAACTAAACAAGAACCAGCTGAAATGGAAACTCATAGTATTTGGTATGGTCGATTGAAAAATAAGCCATCTGAAGCAAAATTCTTTAAAGAATTTCTAACTGAATTAGGTAAAACATTTATTGACGAAGAAGGAGTGACTGACATTTTAGCTCACTTTTGGGGTAAATCAACAGAAGAACTTGAATCTTTAATTAAACTTCAAAATAAGCGTGAAAAGAAAGTAAAAGAAACATTTACACCTGAATTAGCTAAACCTAAAAGTGCTTATAATTTATATTGTAAAGATTATGCTGCTCAATGTAAAACAAAAGAAATTAAATTTACATTAAGTAATGCAAGCACAACTTGGAATGAACTTTCTGTTAAAGGAAAAGAAAAATTCAATAAAGCTGCAGAAGCACAAAAACAAGAATATGATATTAAATATAAATCTCTTAAAGGTGAAGCTGTTAAAAATGGTTCTCTTGCTGAAGATAAACCAAAAGGTCCTACAACAGCATTTTTCCGTTATTTAGCTGATAATCGTGAAACAATTAAAGAGAAATTAATTGCTAATGGTGAAACAGAAAAACTTAATACTAAAATTACCGTTGAAGCAGGTATATTATGGAAATCACTGTCTGAAAAAGATAAAGAACCTTATGAACTTGCTTATCGTGAAGAGAAAGCTAAATATTCAGAATTAATTGAAGTTTGGAAAGTTAAAGAAACATCGCGACTTAAGAAATTAGATGGTAAATCTGAAGATATTAAAGTTGAAGAGTCAGGTGATGCTAGTTCTGTAGTTCAAGAAGTTAATCCTGAAATTCAAGTAGCTGAAAAGAAATCTGTTAAAGCTGTTAAATCTGAAGAAACAACTTCTGATAAAAAAGAAAAAGAAAAATCTAAGGCTGAAAAAGCCCCTAAGGCTGAAAAAGCTCCTAAGGTTGAAAAAGCCCCTAAAGCTGAAAAAGTTGTAAAGAAAGTAACACTTGTTGAAGCTGATGATGAAGATGATGAAGAATAAATACATAAATACATAAATACATATATATATAAATTATTTCTAAACATTTTATAAACTTATAAACTTATAAACTTACAAACTTTTTAATTTTTTTATTTTTTATTTCCTAATATAAAAAATAAGTTATATAAATAATAGTATTCATTGTATCAACTACATATCAATTTATGTAAAAATGTATAATATAGTTTATATAGCACAAGGAATAGTTTCTGTATTTATAATTTATGTTTATTGTAAATGTTGTTTATCATTCAATAATAATTTTATAATCCAAAATAGTATTAATAATAGTAATAATAGTAATAATATAAATAATGAATCTGAAAGATCTTATAACATTTCTAATAATTTACCAAAATATAGTGAATATGATACATTACTAAGTGTAAATAATGGTAACAAAGCTATTATAGATACAGACCTGCCAGAATTACCTAAATATGATGATATTGTATAAAAAACATAAATCATAAATCATAAATCATAAATTATGTAATTATATTATTATGTTATTATATAATAACATAACAATATAATAACATAATAATATAATTATATATTTTTATAAAAAATGAGTAAAAAAATGCATAATCATAGTATTAAGAATAGAATAAAAAAGACTCTTAAAAAACAAAGTGGAGGGGACTATCTACTACAAGCTAAAACTTATAGCGAAAACGTTAATCGTATGAAAAATTATATAAGTAGGAAAATGACACCATACTTTAAAAATAGTCAAACACTATTGCAAAAAATTAGTAAAAATTCAAGTAACTATAATACGCATTTAAAGGACTATACAACTATACGTACGAATCTATTAACTCAATTAAAAAACCTAGCAGAATCTAAATTTTTAAAAAGTAGAAACTTGAGGAAAGTTATAAGTTCCCTTAACAAGAATGAAATATTCCAAACACAAAATAGTCAGAAATCGCATCAACATTCTAATAATTCTCGTACAGATATGTTAGTAAAAAAAATTCAAGAATTATCTACAATTTTAAATAGAACAAAGCTCAAACCTTTTATAAATCAAATAAGAGAAGATCAAGAACTAGAACAAGAACAAGAACAAAGAAAACAACTAGAACAATCACAAAGAGCACGAGAACTAAAATTAAATAATATTAAAAATTCTAAAACTTATAAAGAATTAAATAATACTGGAAAACAAAAAAAAAAAAATTTTTTGAGAAAACAGATTGTCGACTACAATTTAGAATTAACTAATAAAAAAAATATGCTTGCAGAAATGGATAAAGATTATCAAGCAAATCCAAGTATGATTCAAAATCTAAAAGAATCTATTGAAAATACAGAAAACTATTTAAGTAAGTTTAAAGGAAAATTAGATTTATATCAAAATTTAAACACAAAAGAACAAAACAATAAAAAAAGTTTAGATGCACGAAATAAAAAATTTCGTAATAGAAATCAGATACGTAAAAATGAACGCTTACTAAGTCCTGAAGAGTATGAATCTAAAGGCAACTTATACATACGAAATGAGGTAACAGATCCAGAAACTGATCAACGTGTAACATTTAACACACAACAATATTTAAACAATTTGAAGAGTATAGGATATTCTACTACACCTAATTATGATATGTTTAAACCAAGAAATCCACAACAATTAGCTGTAAATTTAGAGCAAGAATATGAAAATTTACAAAGACAATATCAAAATTCACACCAACAATTACTAAATTTAAAAGCAAATAAATCATATAGTATGTCAGAAGAGAACCAAAAAGCCATTGCAAATATGGAAACTAAAAATAAAGAACATTTAAAACAGCTACAAAATCATTCATTGTTTCCGAATCCAGAAGATAGTATATTCATACCACCATCAAAAATATTCATACCACAACCAAAAATAATGAGAAGGAAATATAGTGGAACACGAACACCTGAAGAGAGCGAACAAATACGTTCTGAACGTGCTGCACAAAATGCAATAAACACTCTTAATAGCGCTTTAGCTTTATCCAATAATGAGGTTTATGAAACTAACTAAATCTAGATTAAAAGAATTAGAATAAATTAGAATAAATTAGAAAATTTAAATATAATTTTATGCGAGTAAAAATATAAAAGAAAATATGTAATATTATCAAAACATATAAATACAATATATATAAGTTATAAATTTATAATATGGAAGTTATTGAATATGTAGAAAAAATAGATAATAAAATTTCATCTGTTAATAAAGATTATAAATGCATCTATGAGAATATTCATAATTATTTAAATGATGGTAAAATAACATATCAAGAATTAATGGATTTTGAAGTATCATTAGAAGATTTATCAATACAATTAAATTCATTAGTATTTTTATTTAAACAAACACAAGTTCAAGATATTATTCTTCAAAATAGTATGAATAATATTAATACACAAGACAATAGTTATGAACACTTTAATAATGAAGCAAAAATTAAAAAATATAATAAAGAAATAAAAAAAGATAAAATAGATACTAAAATGGATACTAAAATAGATTATATAATAGACAAAACAATATTTAATATATTACCATTAATATTTTTTTATTTTATGGTCATAGATAAAGAATCAATATTATATTTAAAAGATTTTGTAGAAAGTAAGTCTCAAAATACTTATAATACTTATAATACAAATAATAATATTGATATAAACAAAGAAGAATATAATAATAAATGTAAAACTATAATAAATAATATTTTTGATGAAGAATATATATTAAATGATTTAGATTAGAGTTAAAGTTAAATTAAATATAAAATGATATTTTTTAGTTTTTTAAACGTTTTATTATAAGAAAAACTATATTATATACTTTTAGTTATATATAGATAGATAGATAGAGATAGAGATACACATATATACACATATATACACATATATACACATATATATATATACATATACAAATTGAAATGGATATAGGTCAATCATTATGTTTTGATGATGTATTAATTGAGCCATTATTGAGTCATATTGAGACACGTAGTGCTATTAGTTTAGAGACTAATATTGCGACAAATGGAAGGCAATTAATTATTAAAACCCCATTAATAAGTAGTCCAATGGATACTGTTACCGAAACAGATATGGCTATTAAAATGGCATTAAATGGCGGGTTAGGTATTATTCATCGTTATATGGATATAGATACACAAGTAGCACAAATTACTAAAGTAAAACGTTTTTTACAATATATAATACAAGAACCTTATAAAATATTACTTACAACAACAATTATAGAGATAGAAGAATTAAGAGAATTATATAATGTATCATCTTTTTGTGTAGTAGATGAAACTAATAAATTATTAGGTATTATAACTAGACGTGATATTGAATATATGAAGCAAAAGCAATCATGTATACAATCTAATATACAATGTAATATGCAAACTAATATAATTCTCAGAGCATTTGAATTTATGACAACAAATGTAATTACTTTGGATGTCTCATTGACAGAACAAACACTTGAAACAACATTAAGTTTTGCTAAAGAATTAATGTTAGAACGTAAAATAGAAAAGATTCCAATTATTAAAAATAATAGTCTTATTGGGTTAATTACTTTAAATAATATTAAACATTATGAAAATAATAAATCAAAGGCATGTATAGATGCTAATGGTTCTTTATGTGTAGGTGCAGCAATTGGTATAATGGGTGATTATTTAGAAAGATTAGATAAATTAATTAATGCTGGAGTAGATTTAATATGTTTAGATGTAGCAAATGGTTTTAATCAAAATGTATTTAATGCAATAGAATTAATTCGATCTCAATATCAAAATATTGTTTTAATGGTAGGTAATGTTTGCAATTGGCAAGGCTATCAAGCATTATGTAATTACGATGTAGATTGTATTAGAATTGGTGTTGGAAATGGTAGTATATGCACAACCCGTTTAGAAACAGGTATCGGTAAAGGTCAATTTAGTGCTGTATCTGAATGTTTTCGTTATAAAATACAATATAATTCAATGCCTCATATTATATGTGATGGTGGTAGTTTAGGAAAGACAGGTAATAAAGTTAAGGCATTAGCGTGTGGTGCTTCAGCAATTATGTTAGGTAGAACATTAGCATCAACAGAAGAAAGTCCAGGAACGATTATTTATAGAAATGGTAAAAGGTTTAAATATATTAGAGGTATGGCATCTACAATGGCAAATTTAAGTAAACAAGAGAAAACAGAAAAAAGTAATATACAAAGTAATATTCAAAGTAATATACAAAGTAATATTCAAAGTAATATTCAAAGTAAACCAGTATTAAAAACCAAATTTACAGCAGAAGGTGTAGATGGAGAACAAGAATTATCAGGTAGTGTAGTAGATGTTATAGAACAAATAAATGGTGGAATGAAATCTGGATTAAGTTATTTAGGATGTGAAAATATAATTCAAGTTCATGATAAAAGTGCAAAAGGTGAAATTAAATTTAATTTAGTAACCAGTATAGGAATGAGTGAGACAGGTATAAGAGTAAAGACATATTAAAGATAAGATTAATATATACATATAATTGGTTATTTATTATTTATTTGCTCATTAAAATCATTACACAACCTATAGTAAATATAAATAATATAATCCATAGAAACACAAGAGCACCTTTTACCATATTTAATTCATCATCATTTAAATCTATAGCAAGTTTTCCAACCAAATTTGTACCTGCTGGCAAGTAGTCAATTTTTGTTAAATCACCAGCTTTTTTTTTATATACTGGTGTAACAATAGTCTCGCCTGTTACAGAACCGGGTACAGGTACAATTAACTGATATTCTACAGAAATATCAATATTAGGACAAGTATACATCAAAGGTGTTATAGTTTCTATTTTTTTTCCATCAAATACTTGTTTTGATATAAATCCTAAACCTACACTTGTAAAAATAAATATAAATACAATAATAAAAATTAGAAATGCATTCTTTTTTGACATTTTTTAAATAAAATAATAATAAATAAAATAATTATATATTAATCTATACACAGAAATAAAATAAATAAAATAAATAAAATAAATAAAATAAATAAAATAAATAA
>Ga0114978_10001280_pt1 | contig 21195 bp, 7 predicted proteins | sample S_140212_EF_Meta_FD_87027 | JGI IMG/M metagenome (GOLD analysis project Ga0114978, IMG submission 87027) | Freshwater microbial communities from Lake Simoncouche, Canada to study carbon cycling - S_140212_EF_MetaG | ecosystem: Environmental > Aquatic > Freshwater > Lake | place: Lake...
AAATGGAGCACCTACTAGAATTTCATTTGCAAATTTATTAGTTTCTACACTTGTTCCAAATTGTACACCTATTCTAGCAGTCTCGTTGTTAGTTAGTGTTTGAGTCAATACAAAATTTATACTGCTTACATTTAAAATATCCCCTGCATTCAATGTAGGTGAAGCGCCACTGTAAATGTTTAGTGTAGACTCTATTACACTATAATAGCTATCTTCCATAGCAGTTCCATTGTTTGAAACAAACAACGGTGATGTTTGACCATTTGCGGTCATTGTTCCAGAACTATTAGTTAGTGCAAGAGTAGTACCGTCTCTGGTCAATGACAAAGTTATTGTTGAACCTGAAATAAGTTTTACATAATACACTGTGTTAGCGGCTATCCCGCCATATGGAGTACCTGTAAATACAATAGGTGTTCCTTCAGCCCCACCAATTAGTCCTGATACACTACCCAATGTAATTGCATTACTTGATATTGAATTAGCGGTTGTAGTTAACGCACTAGGAGTCCATGCTAATTCAAATTGTAATGGAATATATGCCTGGCTAGTAGATTGTGCTTCAAAATTCTGTATAGTTCTACCAAATACATATGTATAACCGTAATTCGCAGTGTTAATATCATAGTCTTGCTGCGGTGTTCCAATTACAATAGTATCTCCGTAATAATCAGTTGAGATTGAGTAACCAAACGAATCTGCTGCTATTACTCCGGCCACTGATAATGTTAATGCAGTGCCGTTGAGGTTTTTAACCTGAACATATAATGTAGTAACAGGAGATCTACGATAAACATATACTTTAGCATTTTCAGTATCAGAAATGTATAACCAATTTTTATCTCCTGACATTGCAGTAGACCTGCCCCAATTAGTTACTCCTACTGGAGCTGCTATAGTTTGATACAAATCTAAACTATTTTGAAGTTGCGTTATTATTAATTGGTAAATGTAAACATTTTTGTCACCGGTTGGTTCTGATATCACAAACAAATCATCAATGTATGATATCTCTGATCCAAAAGATGCACCCTTAGTTATAGTTTGAAGTATAGAATATGAATTAGTTTCTGGATAATATCTATAACGATAAACTTCACCGGAAATACTATCACCAATCAAAAATCCTAAATTAGTTGTGAAAGCCACTGCGCTACCAAAGTAGTTTCCACCTACATTTTCTATTTGTTTGGTATATTGATAGTTTATGCTCTTGCGATAAACTGCCCAGTCTCCATTATTATTTGTATCTACCCAAACTTTTAATTTATTAAATTCATTATCTAATAACGGTAGATTAATAATTTCAGGTGCTGTTGCTACCCGATAGGATTGCATTCTAAATCCAATCCCTAATCCAGTAATATTTGTCAGTTGCGGATTTAATACCGTGTTAATGATAACATTAAACGAGTCTACTACCAGTGCTACAACATAGTAATTGTCAATATTAACATTAAAGTTGGCAATTGCAAAAATTTGATATCTTGTTAAGTTATGTGGGTATCTAAAGGTAATAGTTACTGTACCATTTAAATTATTCTTGGCATTAATTACTGGTCCCAAACTAGCAGGAGAGTACACTTGCCAATCTGCCATATAGTTTGCTAACCAAACATAATCACGAACATAGAATTCACTAATAGGTATAATTGTTCCGGCAGCGTTTTGTGCCCTGCCTAATCCAGAATAGTAATAACTAGCCATTTTAACGTCATTAAAGTTTACATAGCCTGCGGTAGGATATAATGTAGATGGTTGCGTATATGATAGCGTTTGTAAAACATTTGGTGATGTGATTGGTCTTCCGTAATTGAAAACGTTGGATAATGGAACTTCTTGTTGCACCCCGGTGTTGGTTATAATACCATTTGTCAACCCTACAATAGAAGGATTACCAGTTAAATCAGGTTGACTTAACCTGAATTCAATAAAGTTGTTATTTAATACCCCGCCAAACTCACCGGATTGTATAGCCCAATTTTCATATAATTCATAATCAATACCACCTTGTGGTAAACTAGCACCCTTGAAAGCACTAGCAGCATTTAATGTACCTTTATCTTTGATTAAATTTTGATATATGTTGACTTGAGTTATGTCAGTAAAATCGGCTAACGCCATGTAAGAACGTGGGCGATAACCAATCAAACTGAAACTTAACAAGTCAGCATCATTTTCTAAATTAGCGGTGTTTACATCATAATACAATGTACTTTCGTATGAACGAGTTTGACTGTTAGGTAATAAACCTTTTTGTATTTCATCATATGAGGTTACTACCCAATCTCGTTCATTGAAAATTGTAGAAGCTTGTATTATTCTTAACGCTGACCAATACCGATTCTTATATTTTACAATAGAACCTTGGGTATATTTTATTTCGGAACTCCACTCTTGGATATTATCTTGGTTAAGTATAAAACCAAACGCATCTATTTTTCCATCCCACTCAGCAGTTTTTGTGCCACGCACCGTAATACGATTTTGTCGTAGACCAGTGACTAAATTATAGATTATATCGTTGAATAATGTTACATTATCAAATACAATGCCATTTTCAACATTGCTTATATTAAGTTGACTATAAGCAACAGTATCACCTTGATTTAATGGTTTAGCTGAGAATAAAGTACCTTCACGCACTATCTCCATATCGGTTAATGATATTGGATATAGATTTTGATTCAACACAAAGTTTGATTTTTGTATTGTCAATGGTTGTACAATTTGACTTTCTTTATCAATTGAAAGTATATTAGCTGAAGGGTTAATAGTAGTAATACTTCCTAAGCCCCAACCGGTTTGTACCCAATATAAAAATTCTGCAACCATTTGTTGCCATGTAATAGGTATACCATTTTCAATTTGTTCAAAAATAACGCCCTGGCTAGTTAAATATTCACCGTAACTTACTAAGAATTGTGATACTTGTTCTGGGTTGTAAAATTCAGTACCGTAGGGTATTATTGTTACATCATCAGAAAATTGAGTGGTAGTAACTACTGTTAATTTTTCTACTTTAGTTTCTTGAAAGCGGCCGCCGGCAATAGGAGTGGCTATTTTAAAATACGCATTTGTCTGCGAGTTGCCGTATACTTTGTAACTAAATGCATTAGAAGTTATATTGGGTTTAGATATTTGAATTATTACACTACTATAAACAATTCTATCAAACGGTTGATTTTCATACAACAATAAGTTGTAGCTTTCGTCAGGAATCAGCAATGAACTGTTATTACTATTAGCTGAACTTTTTTCTACATAAAATTGTAATAAATTCTTATCGCTAAATCCTGCCATGCGATATACTAAACGAACATCTAAATTATTCAATAAGGTTGTAATGTTAGTTGTTGCATCAACCCCAACTTGTTTTTCGTAATCAATTATCCAATTGATATAGCTGGTTGCAGGTGTACCTAAACCATAGATAGGTATATCAGTTATTGATAAATGAGTTCTATTGTTTACCAAATATTGATTAAATTCTAAATTGTATTTGTAGTGATCTACATCTACCCCCAAATTAAAGAAGTCGGCTGGTTTTGTTAACGCTAATATACGCATCCAATCAAACGGCCAAGTACTACTTCTACGATAACTAAATTCAGTTGGGCCAACATCTCCTATTTTCCAATCACGCTGAAATAAATTTTGATTGTAGTTACCTACAATTGACTCAAACGGAGCTATTAAATCACCGTTACTATTTACTGGTATTATATCTAGTAATCCATCACGAATATATTTAGGTCTTACAAAAGGTTCTCCATTATTCCAAACTACACCGGCAGCTAAATCTCCCCAAAGAACTAAGTTTTCACTTGTGTATGGTGCAGCACCATACCTAATTTCCCACCAAGTTGGCTTATTAGTAAAACCAATCATTTCCCATGGGGTTTCGTCAGGGGTAGAAGTATCGTAAAAATACAAATACGTACCTCTAAAATAACCTTGCTCAATAGCAGCCCTGTTTAGTTTGTTTCCGCTATTTCTGTAGTTAAAACTATATTGATTGGTTTTATTAAATAATTGTGTTTTATAGTCAATTCTGTTTTGACCCACCCAATTTAAAAATGATTCACTATATATTTGTAAAAACTCATCATAGTTATAATCTGTATTTCTGAAGAATCCAGGAATAACTAAACCTTCATATGAACCAGCAGGAACCGTTTCGCTTAATTTCAAATTGTTATATACCCGAGTTTCGTATTCAAGTAATACTTGGTCTCTGAAATCAGATAAGGTATTTGTTGTAGAGTTATATTCTCCGTATAGCTTGTTGAAAGAACCGTCGTGCCCAACAATAAAATAAGTAGGGGTAGAGTATGCAGTATCTAAAGTTACGTTAGGTATTGTTGCAGGATATAATCCTAACTTTGTAGGAGTGTTTGGAACATAACTACCATATGTTTGATTATATTCGTTGACAGTAATCTGGTCATTTGGTATTAAGTCAGTTGTTATAGTCAACACCGGTGAGTCTGAACTTACTGTGTAGTCCACTCCTGAAATCAATTGAGTTTGAACTCCGGAACGAGTTAAATAAACTAACACCCCGTAATAGTTTGCAGTAGCAAAAGTATAAATTCTGCTTAATGGATATCTACTAGTATCAAGTGAGTTTGCAAAAGAATATGTATTTGAAATATACGGTGCCTTAGATGGCAACATATCACTCCAAAAGAATGATTGACTATCAGTATATGATGCATTGATTTGGTCTAGTGCAGTATCAAGCATAACTGCAGGATATAACCTAGTAGTAAAATCAGTATTATCAATAGTATTAACTAATAAATTTTTAAAGTTAATGTATTGTCTGCTGTTATATAACAATGCATTAAACAAATCATGTGACTGATTGTGTAAGAATGTGCTGGGTAAAACTAATGATGCACTGTTCTGAATAATTCGGCTACCCCATGGTACTAAGTTTCCTAAATTATGATAGTTGTTTGATCCAAACACTTCACCGATTGTATAAGGATTATTGTAAAAAATACTTTGATATTGTCCTCGTATATCACCTATATTAACCGATATTATATCTTCATTAAATGGATTGTTATTTAAATTAATAGGAGTTTGATAATATGCAGTAGAACTAACTTGGTCGCTAATTATTAACACTTGAATTACAGTATTAACTAATGGTAATTCTAATAATTCTATTGTAGTTGTATCACTGGTTGTAGTGAAATTATAAAATGCAGTAGGTAAATAATTATTGTTAATATAAACTTGCACCGTTGGCCAATTAGTAGATGTTGAACTTACCGGAGCAATGTCGCAAGTGAAAATATTAATATTTTCTAAAACATTAAAATCAAAATTAAATATTTGATATTGTACACTTGGTGATACTGCTGTCTGCCAACCTAACTGTTTAACTACAGTGTCAACACCGGTGTTATTATACACATAACCTATATTAACCTTTTCATTAATTGAGGTAGTTCCTTCAACATAATTAAATGTTTGATTATTCAAAGTTATATCAAAACTTATATCTCCTAGATTATCAACTGAATTATAGCGTAATGGAAATCCTAAAATAATATCATTACTTCCGGTACCAATTCCATATGAGAACAAAGTACAACCAGTAAATGATGTGCTTACATATACAGTGTTATCACCTAAACTTACGCCATTATAATCAAACAAATCAAATTTAGGTGCTTGTTGAAGTTGAGTTTTTTGTTGACTTTCTATCCAATACTCCCCGTCAAAATAAAAATCATTACCTGTATTATTATATCCTCGATAAACAGCAGTTTGCTCGTTTGGTAATACTAGTCCGTCGTCTGCTTCAGTTAATGTTATAATAGGAGTAGTGTCATTTACAATAGTAGAAAATCTTGAAATGTATATTTTATTTCTAACACTTAGATTCGTGTCCGCAGCAAACACGATCCGTGCGCCATCAAACAACGAATAATTATCTAAAGGAGTATCAGCGGTAACTACCGATGCCACTGATGTGCCAAGAACAGTAGTTGGGCTATACCATGATACAGTTAATACTGTATCCGGTCCTACTACATTAACAGCAGTTACGCTGGTAATTGCTGGTAATACCCCGGTTGAATCTGTAATATATTGTCCATTTTCAAATAACCCAAATACGCTTGTAGTGGGTATAGTAATGTAGGTGCTGAACAAAGTTATAACCGTAGTCATAGTCCCCGATGCAGTTGTCAATACCAGAGGTGTACCTTGAAATAATTCAGATATTACAATAGTATTTCCTTGAATATTGTTAATATAGTAAGGTTTATTTGCTTGTATGTTTCCAAACACTGAACCTGTAAAGGTAATAGTGTCGTTGATATGTAAGTTGTCTGTAGTAGAAAGAACAACTTGATTTATTAATGCTAGTGTTTGAGTAGCTGTTATAGTTGTAATGTTTGCTGTTACCGGGGCAATAACAGCATCATAACCAGTCCAACCTGCTACATCAGGATAATAACTAGTTTGTCCTGCCACATATGTAAATGCATCGGTAGTTCTAGTATCAATAAAATCAATTAGATTTTTACCTACGATACCTGAATTAAACAACCGAAGATTAGGATAAAATTCAATAATTGGTCTTCTTGCTTTATTAGCCGGTGCAGTATAAAGAGTTAGTAACTCTGGATTATTGTTGTATTCAGCAGTTGCGGTAATAACGTCAATATGAAACCAGCGATTACTACGTGACCACGGATTTCTACTGATTGAATTTCTAGCTATAGTAATGTAATCCGGTGTTACTGGGAGATATAAACTACTGTCATAGTTTCCAATATCATACGGTACGGTATCGAATGGTGTGTATTCACCTGCAGTAAATGTTTCGGGAGATACCAACGAAGTAACCGCAATAAGTTCAATTGCTGTACCAACACCTTCTACATAATATTCAGTATTAATATATGCAGTAGGGATTACATTACCTTGAAATATTACTTTTAATCCATTGGTAAATACTACTCCTGTAGGTGAAGTATAGTTTACTTTACCTAAAATACTATCAACATCAAGCACATTAGAAGCGGTATCTTCAGCTAGATTGATGATCCCTACTTTATTAGGATTAGTTCCATCTTGATAATATAGTATATCTACAATTGCACTGTTAAATGGTATCAAGGAAATTTCACCTGCGCCACTTCTATAGAATGCGTTGTTTATCCACTCATTACCGTAATTTGCAGTTATTCTCTGATTAGTAGGAATTGCCGACGAAGGGGCGGGGGTAAGTTGTATCTCCGGATTGTCTAGCGATCCTAATAGTGAGATAATATAAAAAGTTGCATTTACTTGATTACCGTCTGGATCAATTTCATTAGGAACTCCGGTATTGTAAAACATAACTGTCAATCCGTCAAGTGCAGTTACACCATCTATACCACCTATATCATTTACTAATGCCTCGTTTACTTGACTAAATGGTAATGTAGATATTACGTCAACACGATTGTTGCCGGGAAAATTATACTCATCTAGTGCATTTTTTTGCGGAACAGTAAATGTTACAACTCCTTGAGTTGCTCCGTTGTTGGTTACCCCATATACATTTCTAGTTTGTATATTTTCTACATTGTAACCAGTAACTCCAGGAACACCTTGAATCCAAAACTGAGTAGTTTGGTCCACCGTGAAAGTGTAAGTTCCTCCTCTTAATAGAGTTAGTGATGGATTTTCAATAGGGGTAGGATTGTTAGCTGAAGAAAATAAATAGAACGAATTAGTTGATTGAACTAGGTAGTCTGCTGTATTGTATTCAATGGAAGAAGAAACCGTAACGCTACTGGGACCTGCTGGCAACCAGTAATACTGATTGAAGTTAATAATTGTATCTAGATTAGTAAATGAATCCCAAGAATAGAATTCACTATTAAAAAGTCTATTGTTATTGTTTGTTATTCCGCCTTGTAATTTTAAGGCATCAATTATACCTGGATAACTGATAAAATCTTTTGCAGTAGTATCATTTTCTTTTAAGAAAACAACACCCGGATCTAATTGATAATCAGTTCTAGTCTTTGTAGGTTCAGTAACATAGTAGTCTTTAGCATTAACACCATATCCAAATCTACTACCTATATATCCTTGTATCTTTTGAGTATTTGGTTGAGCAACCAGTTGGTCTAATGTAGCAGCCAAAAATTGACTGTTGGAAGCTGTTTTAAATATCTCTGGAAGAAAATTTAATGTTCTAATTCTTGTGGCCATTTTTAAATCTTTATATAGTACTTATGCTATTTGTAATTCGGCGGGTGTAAGAGCAGCTATCACAAGCACATCACTTGAGGTTGCTGCGTTTACAAATATTTCATACGGTAAACATTTAATTTCATATAAATCCCCAAATGCCATTGTGGGATCATTGGGCACTAACACACAAGAACTTACTAGTTCTCCTATTTCAGCATGAATATAAGCACTTAACTCACTGAAATAAAACGTATCTCCAAAATTCCAATTATTAATATTAAAGTAGGTATTCATGGTTGACAAGACCAAGCTGCGAATCTCACTATCACTTGCATTTGTATTAGAATTTTTAATAACTTTAATAGTGCCCCTTAAAGCGGCTGCGGCTTTAGGACCAAATAAAGGTTTAAAAACTACACTGTTTAATATGGCACTATCGGTTAACATTTTGTAATCTTGTATCTGACTATATGCAGTTGTTAACTCACTAATACTTGGACGAGTTGGCATTGGTACGGTATCGGTAACATCTTGTATCCAATTTTGATATGCAGTATAATATGCTTGATTTACCACATATAAGTCAATGATGTTAGTTGTAGCTGGGTCTATGCGTGTGGTATTATTACTATTGTGACGATATTGAAATTGTAATCCTTGTCGCCCCGATTTTCTGCTATATTGTGGTTGTGCCACTAAATTATAAAATGGAATCAAAACAGTTGGGTCTTGCACAGTAATAAAAAATATGTTATCTGAATAGGCATAGAATAGTTGACCTTCCGGGTATTCATATTTTACAATTTCAATTTGTGATTGAGTTGAATATTGATATATTACTTGAGTAGAAAAAATTAACTGCTTACGTGATAAATTGATAGCATCTTGTATTTCTTCAAAAAATACATATATGCCAATATTAGTATTACCAGTTACATATCCCGTGATTTGGTTAAAGAAGTCTGGGTTATTTATGAGTGTTCTATCATTCACATTAATACTAGCAACTTCTACTTCAAAATCATCTATGTACCCGTCACTTTGAACAGTTTGTCCAATGATGCTAGCAGTAACTGGTTGACTTAAAGGATAATTACTACTAGGCTGTGTGTTTGTTGCTAACACTTTAACAAAGTCTTGTAATATAATACCAGAGAAAGGATCAAATACTAATTTACCTGCTTCAAACGTAAATCTAGTATCAGCGACACTACCAAAATAATATGCTAGTGAACGATATGTTACTGTGTATCTGTTGTACCCAACACTTTGAAAATTAACAAAATAAGAACTAGTATTATATGGTTCTACACTCCAACGTGTTTGAGCAATAGTTAAACTATTATTGAAAACTAATGAGAAGTTTTGTTGTAAATCTAATCTAATAGTACATTCATCAGTAACTGACTTTGGTAAAGTATTACTAAAGGTAGGGATGACGGTAGTCATAATTGCATCAGACGGTACAAATCCATTTAATGTTATTGGTCCGGTTCCGTTAGCAAACTGTCCTACTCCATTATTATATCCGTCACCTATTACATTTAATACAGTAGTCCAAATATAAGTTACATCTGATGGGCTTGCGATTCCGCTGACTAACCTATTATTGTTGTCAAAGTAATATCCTGAGGGTGCAATAAATTTTAACAATGCACCTTTTGTAATATATTTTGTATTATTCGTTGAGTAAATACCAACTGATATGGGTGTGTCCACTGAATTTATTATGCTATAAAAATAACCAGTATTACTGTTAGCATCTACTGTGCTAGTTTGCCAATACACTGCACTGGTAGAGGGATCACTAACTAATGTAAGATCAGTGGTTGATCCAATAGCATATCTAGAATAATTTTGAATATAATATTGTAGTGACCTATTATCCGACAAGATAGCAGCCAAAGTGCCAGTTAAGAAAGTGGTAATATCACTGAGGCTGTTTATAGTTAATAAAGCATTTCCAATAGTATCATCTAACCAAACTCCACCGTCATTTGAATAACTATTAGTGCTACTATACTTACCTGTAGGATCAAGTAAATCTAAGTTTTTACTTACACCCACACTACTACGGTTAATTGCTTTACTCTTTATAATTGAACTGTATAATGTGTAAGGAAAATTATTATAATCTTGCCCATTGACCATACGATTTTGTGTATAGTAGCGGCTTGGTGCACGTTGTTTAATGTCAGCAAGTGATTCCCGAACCTGAGCAGTTGTTACAGGCAATGGTAAAGATAAACCAATTGTCATTGTCTCAACCCTACCCACTCTACTTACATAGCTAATTGAAATACTAAGTCCTTGCATTTCAGTAGGTTGAACAGTATAAGTCAATGCATTACCCGCACGAACATATGCTCTAAAATTTCCTACTGGAATCTCACTGAACACACCATCACCAAATATATAACTTACTTGGTCATTAAATCTGCTATTAACTGAGTAAATTTCTCTTTGGCTATTCTCAGTTTGTAAATAAGCATCAGCATAAATGTTATCAACTTTGTTCCATAATCCAAATGCACCGTTAGCTTGACTTATTTGATACAACCAAATATCAGTATTATTGACCCCTTGAATATTACCAATATCAATTACTTGGTTTGATATTTGATTTTGCAATGTGAAATCAAAATTAGTTAATGATCCTTGTTTGAAATAGAAGAAAAAGCCGGTGTTTGGACTACCATAACCTAATTTGTCATTGCGATATAACATATTAAATCTGTTTGTAGGTGCAGGTGGTAATTCATAAACATAATCTTCACCCACTGTACTCACACTGCACAATTCAAAATTCATGTTTATTCCACTAACTGTAGAATTAAATGGTATTACAGGTAAGCTGCCTGCTGGTATTTGTAAAGTATATTCGTCAGTTTTTACACCAAGAATTTGTGCCGTGTTTGCAGGTAATCCAACTCGTTGTGTGTTAACCAAAGATGCATTAATAATGGTATTAAACTGTTCTAACCAACTTGCGTTTGCAGGGTCATTCCAAAGTATAGGTACATTACTTAAATTAAATCCATTCAAATCAGTAATATTTTGAGTGGTTCGAATATTAGTTACTTTTAAATAACCACGTGCTTCTATATTACGCTTGGGAGTATAGCTTACAAGATTCGCTAATTTAATAACACTATCTCTACGTTCAGCAGTATCAATAAAGTTTTCACGAGTATTTAAATCATTGCGGAATGCAAGACCCTGTCCCATAAACGCCATAACGTCAAGCAATGCAATAAATTCAGAACTTTCAATATAATCATTGAATGTTTCAGGATAATATGCACGTAAATAATCTATGAAACTTTTACGCAAGGTTTCATAGTCAAAGCTACGAAAATCAGCTTGGTTGAAAGTTTGGTATATTGCTTTCCAGTCGTTTACACCAAATATTGCACTTTTACGACTGCTGGTTGCCATTATAGTATTCCTATCTTTTTAAATATAGTGTAATTTTCAAAATGATATATTTTCATATTGTTTTTTTCTTCCGTTAGTTTATATTCAAACATAGTTATTCTATTTTAAGTATTTATCATACCTGATAACAGGCGTTTTTAAGGAATTATTGTAAAATAGCTATATTGGTAGCACTGTTAAAGAATACACTTAGTTCTAGTGCTTGATTAAACGGAGATACTGCTATTTCAACTTCTAACAATATCCCGTTTTCATGAGGATATGCACGAACTGTATTAAGAATTAATCTAGGATCAAAATTTGCTACTCTGCGTATCTCATTTTCTAATTGAAATTGAACATCTGTGGTATTTGGTTCAAAAATAAATGACCACAATGTGGTTCCGTACCCCGGCTGCCCTACTTTTTCTCCTTGCCGAATGTTAAGAGAATTTACAAAATCTTGTATTACCAATGGGGTATCAACTAATCCAAATTGACTTCCTACATTATATGGTTTTACTGGTGATCCTGTGCCGGCTGCCGGTCCGGTAGGAAGATTCGTAGAACGGGGCGTATAAGCATTTTGAGTGCTAAATCCAATATATGAAGGCATGATGTATTTATGCTGATAAAATAGTTGAGCTTGACGGCGGTGGTTGACCGGTAGTTAGTGTATACTGTTCATTTCGTAGGGTTATTACCTTTTTATCCAAGTCTTCTAATTTAATTTTAGCTGTTACAACTGCTTGTTCTAATGCAGGTATAGCAGGGTCACCTTGTGGTAAATCTTGTTTAGCTTTAGTAAGTGCATATCTTGCATCTCTTTCAGCCTTAGCTAAATCAAAACGAGACTCATCTAATGTTTCAATTTCTTTTTTATTTGCATCATATGTAGCAATTTCAGCTTGGGATAAACCTCGATTAGAAGCTGCAACTGATCCCGAAAAGTTTGGTGCAGGCACTTTGGTGTCACCCAACAAGTTACGAATTTGTGATGTTAATTCACTTCTATCCGTTGTATTCACTGCTACAGTTGGCATCTTTATTGGATTTGCTCCTCCCGCATTAAGAGAATTAATACTTGCTGAAAGTGAAGCTGCTGCACCAACAGATAATCCGGTACTAGCTAATGATAATAAACTTTGATTTCCGGCTGATATATTTTTTGTTAGATTAGGTACGTTGGATGATAGTTTGTTGATTGACCCACTCATAGCTGAATTACCAACCGAAAGAGAAGTTACTATACTTGATAATGCACTAGATACAGGTATTCCGTTTAACGTACTAGTTGATGCATTTTTTGTCACAGATGCTATATTAGTCAAGGCAGGCAAAGATAAACTTGAACCAGTTGCTTTATTTACAACAGCAAACGCTGCTGCCGCTCCACCTGGCAATGCATTTAAACCACTAGCTAATGAAGAACTAACATTAGATAATCCAGCAGCGGTGACGGGTAATCTTGACGTGGCCCCAATTAAGCTTGGATTGAGATTAACTGCTTCTCCTGCATTACGTATTGCTTCAGCATTTGCGGCAGCATTTTGTTCTTGTATATTTGCTGTGCCTTCAGGATCAGCATTTTGCGCTTGTCTTTGTGCAATTGGAACATCATTTGATATGCCACCTGCTCCGCCACGTTCATCGGGAAATACATACGGTGTACCTGTTGATTGTGCAGCAGCATTTTGTTCTTGTATATTTGCATTACCTTCAGGATCAGCATCTTGCGCTTGTTTTTGTGCAATGGCTTTTAAGTTTTGTGGTATACCTGCTTTGAATGGCTTGAAAGAATCTGTTATTGCTCTAAACGCAGAACCTGCTAAACCCTTAACAGTTTCTACTTGACTGTTGAATGAACCTGACGAAGCAATGCCGCCTGCTCCGCCGCGTTCATCGGGAAATACATACGGTGTACCTGTTGATTGTGCAACTCCTGCTCCGGCTAGTCTGCTAGTAAGTGCAGAACCAGCAGCAGCAAGATTGCCACCAGCCAAACCACCAAAATTACTACCAGCTGCTCCAACAACATTAGACAAAACAGTAGACAGTGAACCATAAGCAGGCGATTTAATGCCACCTAACGATGTAGCCAAAGAACCTAATCCACCTGTTACATTTGTAGCCATGTTTGATGCAAATCCACCTGCGGCTATTGCTGATGCTACATTACTTCCGGCACCTAATACTTGACTTGCACTAGGAGATGGCATTAAATTGTCAGCCATTACCCTCTCCCAAAATTAGTAGGAGTTGAATTTTTAACATAATCAACTGTGCTTTTTAAGCCCACTTGTGACACAGCATTAACTAATCCTGCAATTGCTGTTGGAGATTCTTTTCCTGTTATTATACCTGCTTGAGTTAAACTAGCTTGTGCTGATTGAAAGTTTAAAACTTGTGCATTTGTCTGTGCTACAATATTTTTTGTGAAGTCAGCTAGATTTTGTGCCCCCGGTACTCCGGTGAATAAATTGTTTGTCATTGCTGAATTTACATTGGCTCCACCTTGAACCAACCCAGTAACTAATGATGCCGCGCCGGGCTTTAATATTCCAGCAGTTTCCATTTGTTGAGGGGTCATTCCAAGCGAGCCAACTACTGCATTAAGTTGACCTGTTGCGTCTGTCCCTATACTTGATCCAATTTTTGTTATATTGGGTGACAATACTGCTGCATTGACTGCTGCTCCGCTGATCATTGCCGACGTTACAGTTTTATTCAATGCTTCACTAGCTGCTGGTGCTGCCGGCACAGTAGATGATATTGCAGGAGTAGTAGTGTTTGCCGGCGAAGTAGCTGCGCTTGCAATTGCAGTAGCCACTTGAGATTTTGGAGCAGCAGGTAAAATAGCACTAGCACTGGTTGAAACTTTAACATCTACCCCTTGCCCGGCGTTTGCCCAAGGTGCGTGAGCAGGAGCACGACTAACAATTGAAAGTAGTAGTCCGGGTGCGGCTGCAAATCCTTTTACAGGATCGCCTAGTGTATCAGTATGTGCTGCTTGAGTTATCAACGGCACTTCTTGCGGAGGTACAGAAGTTGCACCAGTATTTAAATTTATTTTACTTCCGTTAACAAACATTGTTCCACCACTGGCATATGATCCTTCACCACCTGCTCCCATGCTCATAGAGCCACCTACTTTAACTGTAAACTTCCCTAATGTATAACCACTAAAGTTTTCACCTGCACGCCACCCTATATTACGTTCAGCATTTATGTTTATATTATCTGCTGCAATATTTAAGTCTTTTTTGGCATTAATGTTTATATTGTTATCAGCGTGTAAGTTCAAATCACCCTGTGTTCTAATGTTCACGCTGTTGGTAGCGTACATATCAATGGTGCCTTCTTTTCCCAATTCAATATAACTCTGACCGTTACTATGAATTATTTGTAAACATTGTCCATTGTCACTTAATAATATTTGATGACCCAATGCTGTTCTTAACCGTAACAATTGGTCATTGCCAATAGCATCACCATCATCCATTACAATACTATGACCACCCCGGCGAGAAATTACTTCTAGTGCTGCATTTTCTGCCTTGCCTTGTCCAATTATATCATCGTCAGTAAATCCACCTTGATAGATTGGCCTGCCAGGTGTACTTACTCCCCATCCAACCCGTGAAGGACTTTCACGTAATGCACTAGATGTTATTGGGCCTCGTATAGGGTCACGAATTAAACCTTGTTGTGTATAAATAGCAGTTGAGTAACTATGAACTGGTTTAGGTGCAGTTAAAAACCCCTGTGAATTCGTTATTGCTGAATTGTTTGTATTTAAATTAGTTACTGGTAATTTAGTTGCGCCGCCTAAGCCTGCTGCTTCTGCTGCGTTTAATACAACATTTTCTGATGCACCTATAGCCGGAATCATTTGCAATAGTTCTGGTGGTAACACACTACCTATATAGTATCCATAGTTTGGATCTCCATTAATAAAAATACAAACCACAGTGCTTCCCAAATCAGGAGGACTAAACCACATTCCATACGAACTAGGATTCTTGGTATAGTCGCCGTAATCTTCTGAACCATTTCCTCCATTTGCAGGGGTCACTCCAAAGAAAGGACTCATGTAACTTACCGTGACCCAACTTGAATTTTCGTCGGGATCAGGAGCGCCAAAGTCAGAAACATAAACTTGTATTCTTCCGCCCCGAGTAGAATCAATATTATTTTTAACCACACCTAACACAGGGACACTACGTATTACGCCGCCACCTGCATTGGGTGCAATTTCTTTTGCTTGCCCTTTTGTTTTGAAATTATTTTCTGCCATTAAGTATTGTCTCCGTGTTTATCTTGGACCAGCATCATCGTTTACAACTGGACCAGTTTTTGTAACTACTGTTATAGATTGTTTTTGTGCTGCTCGTTGCATTGGATCTAACGCTGACGGGGACATTGACGTAGAACCGGGAACCGTTATTTCTGGAGTAGTACCAAATCCAGTATTACTGGTTGTGCCTGTTCCAGTAGAAGTTGGTGCAGAACCCGCAGATTGTCTTAGGAATCTTGCTGATTCTCTTGCAATGTCCGAATCTGTTTCTTGATAAGGATCATCAAACGTAACTAATACTCCTGTTATATCTTGTTCAAATTTACCTCCATTGAACGTATGAACTATATTGAGAACTTGTATGATAAATCCTCCTCCGCGTTGATCTATTTCACGTTGAATTTGATTTGGATATTTCCAAATATAAACTGATTGATTTATATTCATTAACCCAGTGCTATTTTCATAATCAATCGCTTCTTTAAAACAAAATTCTATAAAAATTTGCCCACCATTTGGATTTATAGTATATCCATCAGTCCCGTAAAATTGATTATACAATGAATTTATACTGCTAGGAGAAGGTTGCATCAAGAAATCAGGATCACCAATAACTTTAAGTTTAATTGAAGCAAAGTCCTTTGGATCAAATAAACTAGTCATGTATGAATTTTGCGCTTCCATGCCTATGTTTAATCTACCTTGATCTGGTTGACCCTGTGGTTGTCCTACTTTAGTGGGAATGCCAGCGTTACCGCCTGGAACTCGGTTTCCAATTCCATTACCCTCCATAGTTACGGAGTAAAATGCATTATTCATTTCTTGTGCATAGCTAATAACTTCTGCGTTTTTTCCAGTAAACCAATAATCATAACGTTTATACGGGCCATAATATCGTGTGACAATTTTTGAATAAGAACTAAGAACAGCCGGGGTTAAATAAGGTTGAATAATATAAGTAGTTTTATAAACAAAATCATTTTGTTTAACATCATATCCTTTAATTTCCACTTCCGCAGACATTGTATACCATTTAAGTTCTTTGGGATTTTTGTTTACTTGTTCTTCGGGTGAGTTTGTATCTGGATTAGGTTCCTCTGTAGCGGTATATAATTTAGTCAACGCCTCTTCCATATACGAACTTTGTTTTATAATATCGTTAACTGCTTGTAAAATAGTAATTCCCTGTCCTAATTGAATTTGACGAATAGTAGTATTTGGTGGCAATTGTTCAGATTTTATATTAGACTCTGCACTGTTGATAACTTGACTTGGTATCCATTTTCTTTTATCTAAATCTGCTTTACTAACCAATGAAGCATTTTTAATTTCTGTATTAGCATCTCCCAAAAAAACTACATCCCATTCTGCTGGTATTCCAATCTTTCCGGTATCATATTGTGTTTTTTGATCACGATTTAGTTTTTGAAACAATCCAATCGTACCGGCTTGCGGCGGGGTAGAAGCTGCTTGCTCACCGGGTTTAGTTCCGGCTGCTTGCTCACCGGGTTTAGTTCCGGCTGCTGAACGTCCCATCAATGCATCATATACAGTTGCTCCTGAAACCGTTGCACCTGTCCAAACCACTCCGTGCTTTGTCCCAAATGCTATATTAGAAGTCAGTGCACCAGCTTCCATAGAATAAACAATGGCTCTACCATCAATTTTAAAATTTATTTTATTAACTTGAATGTCATAGAATCTTTCATAAAGACCAAACGCATTTCCTTGCGGGTCCCCATCTACACCAGAAATTTTTGCAGGGTCTATTAAAAATCCATCTTTGTCATATCCTAAAAATCTAAAACCTAAAATAAAACACTGTCTTGATGGATCTGTGAGATTTTTAATATTTACGGTATTAGATATTTGCATTAAAGCATTAGATGCTTCACGCAATTTTGTTAGAAATGAAAATCCATATGGCTCAATAATGTCAAAAGTAACAGATGTTACATTAGTCGATCCCTGCACTTCTTTACCACCAATTGCTTGAGTTAGTTTTAAGTTATCTATGTAAAAATCTAAATCAAAGCCAGGGGCACGTTTTGAGTTAGTATTATTGATACCACCACTTTGTGCAACCAAATACACTCCGCCTTGTTTTATTGAAGTTGGTGCTGACGGTGTTGGGGGAGAAGTTGTTCTTCCTCTTTCGCCCACACCCTGTACGAATCCTGAATTAATCTGAGCTTCTCTTGTGGCTGCTTGTTGATTAGCTTCTATTATAGTTTGAGTGCCGGCGGCAGTTATATTGTTTATAGCATTAAGATTTTTTCTACCAGATTCCATAAATGCCTTATATGCATCAGGAGTTATCATATATAATGATATCTGGTAGGTATAACTTGAAAAATTAGCTAGTGGGTTTTGTAATCGTTTGCCTGGTTTTGATTTACTTGATGCTGCGGCAGCGGTATCTGATTTACCACTTTGTGAAGTAGGTGTTGCTTGTACAGGGGCCGTTCCGCCAGGCGGGGTATAATTATTTAATGTATTATTTCTCCCACCTGCTACAGGAGGATTTTGTTTATCATCATTTGCTAAATTATCAGCCATCTTAGATTCCCAAAACTTGAGTTAACATATCTAATTTAGGTAAATAAATACCCACACCTGTAACAAAATCAAAGTAAGGATCTTTTAATCTATTTGGATTTCTGCTTGCAAATACCCACCACAATCTACTATCACTATATAAATCATATGCTAATATGTCAGGCCTATATTCATATACTGTGGTTATTTCCCAGTATACATCTGACGGTTGCATTGGGATTGGACGATTTATCATCACATCTAAAAAATTACTGTTTACTACGTCTGTAAAATAATACGGACTTGTTGCTGGATATATATTGTTTGCCATTACCAAATTCCCCCACCTGCACGTTTAGTTCCACGTAATAATGAACCATTTGCATATTGTTTTAAACTAAACTTATTACTAATATCGTTTCTTGTTACAATTGGCACTGCTGAGATACTTAAACTAATTTTAGTAGGTACATACGTTGGTTCAATTGTGGAAGTATAACTACTTGTTGAGTTAAATGTAACTTCCCGAGGCAATCCTCCTGGATTAATATTACTAGCAAACATTCTAGCAAAACCTGCAGCAGAAAATCCTGTTGTTTCTTTGGGTTGAGTAGGACTGTTTTCTCTATTGACTCCTGCAGGGGAAGGATTGTTTCCTGCACGTATATAATCAACATCAGTGGGTAATGAATAAGTAAATCCAGTTATTGCCAACGGGTGTGCATCAAATTGAAATGCACCCAAACCACTTAAATAACACAACGGAGGAGGTGTACCATTTTTAGGATTTTGATCTTGACCATAAAACATTTTAGTCGCTGTTCTAAAAAAATGAATTACTGCCAGTAAATAATTTGCTTCAAATGTATCTTGTGCTGTAAAATCACAAGTAAGTGTTATGCTTTCAACCTTACTATTTTTATAAGTATAGAAGTTATAATTAGAGTGAGTCAACTCGGTTGCATCATAGGTTGCATTGTATGCCACTGATATACCCGGAGTGTATGGGAATATAACTCCGTCTGTTGCTCTAAGTGGTGCAAGTATACCCGGGGGTTGTGCCCAATACAAATATCCTGCTTGTTGTGCTCCGGGACTCAAACTCAGTCTAACCCGCCAATCTGCTTTTGCTTGGAAATTTACTACATCTTGTAGAACAGCTTGCTCTTGTGTTTGTTGTTTTGCTCCAGTTAACCCTGAATTACTATTAACTGATTCTCCTGCATTACGTATTGCTTCTTCATTAGCAGCAGCATTTTGTTCTTGTATATTTGCTGTGCCTTCAGGATCATTATCTTGAACTTGTTTTTGCGGTCTAGCATTTTGTTCTTGTATATTTGCTGTGCCTTCAGGATCATTATCTTGAACTTGTTTTTGCGGCCTAGCATTTTGTTCTTGTATATTTGCTGTGCCTTCAGGATCATTATCTTGAACTTGTTTTTGCGGCCTAGCATTTTGTTCTTGTATATTTGCTGTGCCTTCAGGATCGGCATCTTCAGCTTGTCGTTGTGTAATTGGAACAGTTGAAACAGGTTGTACTTCAGGTTTTAGTTCTTCTTTTACAATTGTGGCTCCTAACTGAGGATCAACTGTCAATGGAGAATTTGCTGAACCGGTTTCCGGGGGAGCCGGCGCAGGTTGTAAACTTGAAGGAGTATTGGTGACTTCATTTTTAGCAGCAGTAGATGCTTCCACACTTGCAGGTGATGGGGAAGGGTTAAATTTCCCTCCATTTTTTTGTATTTCTAAAGTATTCGGCGGTAATCCAGCGGCAGCTACTTTCTGTTGTAATTCTGCCTCAGTCAACACTGCGCCGGTTGTCCTAGAACTATAAGTACCATCTTTGTTGGGAAGAACATCAGCCCTTTTAAGAGCGGTGAGATTAGCTTGATACTCAGTAGTTGCTTGTTGTTGACCTATAATATTTGCGGGATTGTATACTACTTGTCTGGTGCTTCCGTCCGGCATATCACGAGTCACCGTTGCTGGTGTTCCAGTTTGCCAACTATTATTGTAGGCAGTTAATTGTGCAACATTATCGGCATTAACTCTGCTAGTTTGACCCTTACTGTTTGTTATCAGATACATACCGCTGACTGGGCCAGGTCTAACCCCGTTCGGTAAATTATTATCGTTTATATCGGCCATAATAGTATTATTATCCTTCTTGTACTATTTAGCATAAATATAATGCTCTATTTTTACCTTTTCTACAAAAAAACTGTTGCTTTTCTGCAACCAAGTATGCTATAATCACTGTAGCATAACAATAACACAAGGAGACCTATGTCATTATTACCTGCACCACGCAAACCCGTTAATTATCTCAATAACAAAGATATTCTGAAAGAAATACATGAAAGCAAAAATGCATATTGTCATTTTGCCAAACCTGAATATCACAGATATGATTTCATAGTAGACATGCCACAATCTTCAATTGAAGATAGTCTAGACTACGCATTTAATCCCGCATCTATTCAACTGGCTAAAGAAACTAGAGCCACTAGATTGAGTTTAGAAGCAGGGGCAAAAGATTCAGTTGATCCAGAATCTATACTAATAACCGATTTAGTATTTCGTGTAATGAATTGGGATCATGTCCCAGTAGCACCTAAAGTTCCTCGCAAAACAGTTAAAAAGAAAACCGCAAAGGATATCTTTGAATTTGAAGAAGCTGAGCCTGATGAGATTTTTGCAGATTTAGAAGATATTACAACAAAAGCAGA
>Ga0114978_10001283_pt1 | contig 21162 bp, 16 predicted proteins | sample S_140212_EF_Meta_FD_87027 | JGI IMG/M metagenome (GOLD analysis project Ga0114978, IMG submission 87027) | Freshwater microbial communities from Lake Simoncouche, Canada to study carbon cycling - S_140212_EF_MetaG | ecosystem: Environmental > Aquatic > Freshwater > Lake | place: Lake...
AATAATCTCTGATATCCCCCTTTTCGAACCTTGTTCACAACCTCCTCAGCCGAGGCATTGTTCATCTCTAATGGGTTCAGGAGTGGCCCCTTCGCTTGTGCAATCAGATCATCCGCTCGACCATCCCAGAACTGTCCTCCGACCCAAGTCTCATTATCGTCTTGAAAGGTTCGTTTGGGACTGAACGACGCATAGGCAACTGTCGGTGGTTTTCGGTTCCCAAAACGACCCGCCGCGGCACCGGGATAGACACCCGTTCGCAGATTCACCTGCGAATTTGGGCCTGAGAATCCCGCCTCGGGTGCATGGCAACTTGCACAGGATTGACCCGCTGGCGTCGAGAGGTTCGTATCAAAAAAGAGTTGCTTTCCCAATTGCTCGACTGGTGACAATTCGTTCGCAGCTCCCAAAGAAGGAACGAACAGCAGGCCAGCTAGGAACAATCCAATCATCCCAGACGTACGCAGAGAATTGACCGTAATCTTGAGAACACAAGAATCTGCTCGTAACTGATCGAAATCATTGAAAAGCAGATTCCGGCAATACGGCATGATCGACTCCTTCGAACACAAAACGCTTTGGCACAGCACAGATGAGTCCGGATGGGAAACACGCAAGGGACTTTTATCGTAAGCCTGATAATCGGGCAATACATGTTAAGATGGAGTTTTTAAGCAGGATTACAGACGGTGGGCTACACTGACTTTGGGTTGTTCTTGCAAAAATCTTCACCGGCTCTCTGCCAGGCGAGTGGAACGTGGTTCGGCTGAAAAATGCTTTTTGGGTGTAAGCAGTGTTAATTGAAATCATGAGACATTCGTACGAAGCGGTTCAATCTGTTCGTGGCGGAGAGGTCTTACTTGGAATAATCGGTTTCTGGGCGGTTTGAGCGGACCCACTCCGAACACGACATCATTTTCTGAACTCACCAAAATGCCAGAGGATTCCCGATGGATCGTGCAGGAAATATTCTTTGCCCCAGTGTTCCGTGCGAATCGGGGATAGCCGGACGTTTTCGTATTTCGCGGGTAATTCCAATCCGTTCAATTCGTTCCAGTGGCGTTCGAGACCGTCAACCTCCAAGAACAGCATGGTGTTGTCGACCCAGTCCCTCACATAGGCGTCCTGAAGGTAAAACCCCATCCCCTCTGTTTCAAAGTATGACATGTCCGGCGACACGAGATGTTCGGTAAATCCCAAATCCCGGTAAAACTTCTGTGACACAGAAAAGTTTTTTGCGCCGATGAATGCTCGAATCGATTTCGCCTGATGTTGCATGGTTTTATTCCAAACGAGGGACAACGATGGGGGGCAATCCTAAAATCGGAGCAGGTTCGTCGACAGCATTCCTCATCTGTTCTTGATCTGTGCCGAGCTTCACTTCAATTTCGATCCAGACGTTCGCGGGCAATTTCTGCCCAAGGGCCTCGCTGGTCAAAATCGAGGTATTTGAGCCAGTGAGTGGCGGCTTCGGGTTTATGTCCCAGTTGTTCGAGGACTCCCGCCAGATGAAAATGGACTTCCGGGTAATCGGGGTGCAGATCCAAGGCGATCTGGAATGCGGCTTGAGCACCCGTCAGGTCATGAATTTCTGACAGCACACAGCCGAGTTGCGTCCAGGCTTCGAGGAAGTTGTGATCGAGTTCTACGGCGACATGGTAACGCTCAATCGCCCCGTGCGGCTTTTTATGGCGGTACAGTGCTTCGGCAAGATGGAAGTGATAAGCGGGATTCAGCGGGTCACCGAGTGTCGCCAAACGAAAGGCTTCGATGGCAGAGCCGATTTCATTCAATTCGGCTAACCGGCAACCTTCGTGAAACCAATCTTCCGTTGACCAGCGGTTTTGATCTTCGAGCGTCAGGGGCAGGGAAGGACGAATGGGAATTGTGGTTGGTTCTTCGTCCGCCAGACTCGACGATTCGGGTAAAGCGAAATCGAAAAGTCGCTGACCGGTCGTTTCAATCAAACCGGAATCATCTCGAAAAACCAGGCCACTTGCTCCCCGAGCGAGGACTTCGAGTTGAGCAAGGGGATGCGAAACGTGCGGAAGGAGACAATGCAGGCGCTGCAGACTGGCGGTGATGAGTTCCGCACGCACGCCCGAGGCCGCTAATTCGCACAAGCGTCTGGCGCTGGCCACCTCTTCAAAATGGAAATAGGGAAGTCGGTAGACCTTTTTGACCGCTTTAATCAGTCCCGCTCGTTCCCACCGCCGTATATCATTCACCGAAACATTCAGCAGTTGGCACAGCATGGCAGGGGTATAAAGTTGTTGTGATTTCCGTTCGGGGGGCTCAATCCCCATGAGTTTCAACCATTCCGATTCGGAAACAATCCGAATCGGCTCCCCTTTATCATGAAGTTGTCGAGCCAATTCCAGCTTTACCGATGGTTGACCATCCTGCTCCAGCGGCCAACCCTCCTCACCAACAACGAGGATTGAAGTTTGTTGCCCGACGTGCTGCATGGCCTGGCCCCCTTGCTGCTCGACCAGATCCATGGCCTGACGGTGTGTCATCGAGGCCAGAGTCCCCGTAAAGGCAACTCGTTCCCCAAGCAAAACGGGGGTACTCTGTAATTCGCAGCTCAGTTCCGAGGGCTTGTCAGAGATCACAGGTCGCAGGTGTCCGGGTGGGAGGAGTGGCGAGTTCGGGGCAAAACTGATTATAACGTACCGCCCCTGATCCTGTCCTCTGTGACGTGGGCGGGGCAGGGGGGGGCGGCGAGATTCAACCCTGATAGAATTGGCTTCCAAAAAACCTGCAAAGACGAAAGGGCAGGGGGCTTTTGTTTCGTCAACAGTGCTCAGTTTTCGTCAATACCACGGGGTTTGCGATGTGACTACAATCCGGTGAGGTTCTCGTAACGGTTTTTTCATGAACATGAGCATGCGTGTAGACATGATTTGGATAACCCGTAAAAATCCCGAATAGACAAATCGAATCGACTTTTTTCCTCGGAGCGTGTGAACGATGTCTGCTTTGCAAACCGCTGATCCTGTTCTCTGGTCAGCGATCCAAAATGAACGAATGCGACAGCACGACGGCCTGGAGCTGATTGCGTCCGAAAACTACACCAGTGCTGCGATTCTGGAAGCCGCCGGAACGGTGCTCACCAACAAATATGCAGAAGGGTATCCAGGACGACGGTATTATGGCGGCTGCGAGTACGTGGATGTGGTGGAAAGCCTCGCGATTGAACGGGCCAAACGCCTGTTCGGAGCGGAATATGCGAATGTACAGCCGCACGCCGGTTCGCAGGCGAATATGGCCGTTTACCAGGCCACACTCAAGCCCGGTGATGTGTTTCTCGCCATGAATCTAGCCATGGGGGGGCATCTGACTCACGGAATGAATCTGAATTTTTCCGGTCAGCTTTACCAGCCGATTCCGTACGGAGTGCGTGAATCCGATCATCGGATCGACTTTGATCAGGTGGCGAAATTGGCGCGAGAGCATAAGCCCAAGTTGATCATTGCCGGTGCCAGCGCCTATCCTCGGGAAATCGATCATGCAAAGTTTGCCGAAATCGCGCATGAGGTGGGAGCCAAATTGTGGGTTGATATGGCTCACTATGCAGGTTTGGTGGCTGCGGGAGTTCATAATAGCCCGGTTCCTGTCGCAGATTTTGTGACCAGCACCTCGCACAAGACGCTTCGTGGACCACGGTCTGGCTTCGTCTTGTGTAAGGAACAATACGGTAAAGAGATTGACAAAGCGGTTTTTCCCGGTCTGCAGGGGGGGCCATTGATGCACATCATCGCCGCAAAGGCCATTTGCTTCGAAGAAGCTATGCAGCCGTCATTTAAGGTGTACGGCAAGCAAATTGTGGAAAATGCCAGGGCGTTGGCGGAAGTACTGATGGCGGGAGGAATCAAGCTGGCCAGCGGTGGAACCGATAATCACCTGATGCTGTGTGATGTCACTTCGATTGGATTGACCGGAAAAATCGCCGAGAAGGGATTGGATCATGCCGGCATCACCGTGAACAAGAACATGATTCCTTACGATCAACGCAAAGCGATGGATCCGAGTGGAATTCGGATTGGAACTGCGGCGTTGACGACGCGCGGCATGCGACAGGACGAAATGAAAAAGGTGGGGGCTTGGATTTTGCGAGTCTTGAAGTCACCCGAAGAACAGACCGTTTTGGATACGGTGAAGGGTGAAATTCGCGAGTTTGCCAAAGCGTTTCCCGTGCCGGGGATTGGCTGAGTTCGTGGTCGTTCAGTGGGGGAGGGCCGCATAATCGGCGTCTCCGCTGCCATCAGTCGACCTTAGCCCGTTGGCCCAGATTCTGAGATTTGTTGGCAACAATCCGGCAACAAAAAGAGCGTGGCAGAAATGGAATTTCTGTCACGCTCTTGGTTTTTGCCTGGAAGCCGCGAGGGCAACAAGGGGTTCCTTGATCGACTTTTTGCAGAAAATCGAGAGGACTATTTCCCCTTCTTTTCATTTTTGACTTTTCGTTTTTCCTTCAGCGTTAGTGCAGGTTTCTTCTGGACTTCCTTCCTGCCCTTGTCTTTCTTGCCTGTTTCGCCCACGTCAGTTCTCCATTGTTTGAAAAGGACCTCTGCCAGTTGAGACACTGAACTTGTATCTCTCACCGAGAGAATACCAGATTCCGGGGGCGAGAGTTACTACGAAAATGGTTTGTTCTCGGTTAGCCGCTTGAGAGCCGGTTTTGCTCGGGGAGGGGGGCCGCGCCTATCGGCGGGGGAGTGATGCAGATTTCCCAGTGAACTTTTTTGTGGGTCGTGTCAGTGGATCGTGTCAGTGGGGTTTTGCGGTGAGCAGTTGTTCGATGGAGATCACATCGTTCAGGCTTCCCGATCGAAATCCATCAAGGTCGATGGTGACAAATCGGAAGCCAATTGCATGGAGTTCAGTCCGAATTTGATCGCGAACCACAGGGGCGAGCAGGTGGGGGATGATTTCCAACGGCACTTCAATTCGAGCCAGTTCATTCGCTTCGCAGCGGACTCGTAATTCGCGGATCTCGAGGAGTTGTTTCAGGAATTGTTCGGCGAGATCAATCCGACGGACTCGTTCCGGAGTGACTTCGATACCGTAGGCAATCCGGCTCGACAAACAGGGGGTGGCAGGCTTATTCCAGACGGGAAGGTCCCAGAACCGGGCGAGTTCGCGAACATCCGCTTTCGTGAACTCGGCTTCAATCAGGGGTGAGCGAACCTGGAATTCTGTTGCGGCTTGCATGCCAGGGCGGTAGTCACCTCGATCATCCAGATTGGCTCCGTTGACCAAAACGTCAACACCGAGCGTCGGAGCCAGCTCGATGAGTCGGGTGTACAGTTCGGATTTGCAAAAATAGCAGCGGTTGTGTGGATTTTGAGTGTATCGCGGGTCCGAGAATTCTTGAGTCTGAACGATCAGATGCCGAATTCCGATCTGTCTGGCAATTTGTTCGGCCTCTTCCTTTTCTCCCATCGCGAGACTCAGGCTGACCGCAGTCACCGCCACCGCATCATGTTGACAGGCGATCTGGGCCGCTTTTGCCACCACGGTACTGTCGACTCCTGCGGAAAAAGCGACGGCGACGCGACCATAGCTGGCCAGAATTTCGATGAGACGCGTTTTTTTCTGATCGATGGAGATGCGGGGGGGGCAGGTGAGGGGGGGCAGTAAGGTCATGAGGCTTGGATCACTTGGCAATAATCAGGCGGAAACGAACTTTTCGGTCAGTGATGAGGTTGAAGAGTACCGGTTTGCGCACAGAGTCACAATCCGTTGAGGGTGACGCTTGGTGCAAATTGAGAAATGAGGCCGAGTCTGTCGTGTGCAAGCAATTTTCCGTATGATAATGGGGTGACAGGCTTCAGTGGTTGTCTCGTCAATCACTCGGCCAAACTGCCACCCGGCCAACAAACAGGGCCAACCGGCCAAATAGTGCAATTGAACGGCATTCTTCTCCGTGGATGAACCTCCGATGCAACGACACATTCTGAGAATAACCCTGTGTTTTCTGGTGCTCGGTGGGCTGTGTATCGGTTCTCTGGCAGCGGCTTTGACTGTTGATCAGAAAAAAGAGCTGAAAGAGATTGGGAGTGAGATCAGTAAAATTTCTCCCCTGATTTCGAAAAAGAAATATGAAGACGCATCGAGTGCGATTCAGGCGGCTGAGGATCGGCTGAAGAAATTCATAGATGAGGCGGAACTGAAACCGACCGAAGCGGCGCTGAAGCCCGTTCACGCGCAACTGGAAAAAGTCAAAACCCTGTTGGGGAAGGCGAGCGGCAAGGGGGGAGTGAGCTTCGCCAAGTCTGTCGCACCAATTCTGATCAGCAAGTGCGTGGGGTGCCACGGCGAAGAGGCCAAGGGGGGGCTGAATCTGGATTCGTTTGCCGGACTAGAAAAGGGTGGTAAAAGCGGCGAGCTTGTGATTTCAGGAAATCCGGAAGAAAGCCTGCTGGTGCAACGTTTGGTCACTGAGAGTGATACAGATCGGATGCCGAAAGGGAAAGAAGCCCTCAGCGAGAAGGAAATTCGGCTGATTGGTGCCTGGATTGCTGAGGGAGCGAAGTTCGAGGGAGATAAGACTCTGGGGTTGGCGGCACTTGCGAAGGCCGCAGCGATTAACAAACCCGTGGTGGCACCGCGGAAAGTCGAAATCGTCAAGGAAACGGGAAAAGAGACCGTTCATTTCATGAAGGATCTGATGCCAGAAATGGTCGATACCTGCGGACGTTGCCATAACGATACGATCAAGCGAAGCGGGTTTTCGGTTAGTTCCTTTGAAAAGTTAATGAAGGGTGGAGACAGTGGTGCAGTGGTTGTCGGGGGGAGTCTTGAAAACAGTCGTCTATGGCGACTTGTCAACGGCGATGATACTCCTGTGATGCCAGCGGGAAATCAAACCGGAATCACCCGACCGTTCTATAACAATCTGAAGACATGGATCCTGGAGGGTGCAACATTTGACGGTGATGACCCCAAAAAGAATTTCCCCTCGCGGGATGAACGCGAAGCCGCCGCCATGGCAAAGTTCACTCCAGAACAATGGCTGGAACGTCGCAAGAAAGCGTCTGAAGTCGATTGGAAGAAAACCTTTCCGAGTGTCGAACCGGCAAGACGTGAGTCGGCTGAGTTTCTGCTGTATGGAGATGTTTCTGATGACCGTTTAGCAGCAGTGGAAAAATGGGCTGGAGACCACGTGGCCTCATTGCGCCAGACCTTCAAGGTCAAAGACGACCCGATGTGGCGTGGTAAGCTCGCCATCTTTGTTTTTAAAGAACGTTTTGGCTATGAGGAATTTAATAACTCGGTTCACAAACGGGAAGTTCCCCGCGAAGTGTTCGGGCATTCACAGTTGAGTCCTACGATGGAAGAGTCGTTTATCGCGATTCAGGATCTGGGTGATGCGGCGACAGAATCGTCTCCAGGAATGCAAGTGAATCTGATTGAGCAACTGACAGGTGCATTCCTGAAGCGCGGAGGAGGATCATTACCAGACTGGCTGATTCGTGGTACAGGATTGGCGTTGGCCCATCGAAAGTCAGCTGGAAATCCGTACCTGGCATCCCTGCCCCGATTAGCCAGCGGAATACTGCAGGAATCCAATTTGAACGAGCCGCAAAAGATTTTTCTGAACGGAACCTTCGCCCCAGGCGAGGTGGGGCCAATTGGATTTACTCTGGTGGAATTCCTGTTAAAAAAAGGGGACGCGATGCAATTCAATCAATTCGTGGCGAAACTGAAATCCGGCTCATCACCAGAGGATGCAATTAAAAATAGTTATCACGTCGAGGACCGCGTTTTGGCGTTGTCTTATGCGAGTTCGCTTCCAATCGGGAGCAAAAAAGGAAAGAAGTAAATCAGCCCCGGCTATGATGGAAATCGTTTCGACCTCATGAATCGCAGGCCATCTTTGCAAATACAGAGTTCGGGGGGAGGCAAAATAAAACCTAACGATAAAACAAATTGGTACTTTGTCGTGGTCCCTCAGATCAATATTTAATACTTCCAAAAATGTTTGTTTGAAATATGCCAGATGTGATCGTGGTTGGAGGAGGAGTGATCGGGCTTTCGATCGCTTGGGAACTCGCAGGACAGGGACTAGCTGTTCGTATTCTTGAACAAGGGGTATTCGGACGCGAGTCGAGTTGGGCGGGTGCTGGCATGCTTCCACCGGGAAGCTTGGTGAACGCACGCACCCCTGAGGCGAGACTCCGCGGGGCGGCCCATCAGATGTGGCCGGAATGGTCTGACTCACTGACTTCATCGACCGGTATGGATAACGGATTCATTCGCTGTGGCGGATTGGAAGTTCGTCTTTCTTCTGCGGAGGGGGACGATGTGGAAATCCAATTCCATCGAGAGGTTGAAGGCTTGCGATTGGAAGGGGTCGTTGTAGAAACAGAGAGCCTTACCCAAGTCCGCCGACGATTTCCGATGTTGGGCCCCGATGTCACCCATGCCTATTCTCTGCCCGATTTCTGCCAGGTTCGCAATCCGAGGCATCTGCAGGCACTCCAGATTGGCTGTGCTGTTCGCGGCGTCGAGATGGTTTCTGGGGCGGTGGTCCGAAAGATTGTCACGCACGGTAATCGCATCGAATCTGTACAGGCCAGCGACACCGAACATCGGGGGGCTGAGTTTGTTTTTGCCGGGGGGGCTTGGTCGGGAGAACTGCTGCGGCAACTCGGAGCGACATTGCCGATCGAACCGCTCAAAGGTCAAATCGTTTTATTACAGGCAATACCTCTTGCGTTCCGTCCCGTAATCCAGGTCGGACGCGAGTACCTGGTACCTCGCAGTGATGGACGAATTCTCGTTGGTTCTACGGAAGAGCGATCGGGATTCGACAAACGAAATACGGCGGAAGGGGTGAGTGGGTTGCTTCGGTTTGCCCAGCGCGTTGTGCCGTCTTTAAAGGATGCTCATTTTGAGAAATGCTGGGCGGGGTTGCGTCCCTATTCTGGGTCTGGAAAGCCGTCGATTGGCAGGCTTCCACAGCTGTCAAATGCGTTGGTTGCTGCCGGGCATTTTCGCTATGGGCTGCATCTGTCGCCGATTACCGCAGTCTTAATCCGCGAGATTTTACTGCAACAGACCGTACAGCTGCCGGAAGAATGTTGCGTGGGCTAGCGTACGCGGTGCGTCTTGAATCGCCGTGGCTTACCGTAGGGTTCGTCTTCTCTTGCTTGCAGCTTGGACTGCCATGTCGGACTGCGATGAGGAAAAGGAAATTTCATGAGAGCAGTGGTGCAGCGTGTGTCTCGAGCGAAAGTAACCGTCGCTGGTGAAGTGACCGGCGAGATCGAAACAGGGCTGTTGGTGTTCCTCGGCGTCTCAGCGGACGACACGCACGACGATGTGACTTATCTGGCAGAGAAAATTGTTGAGCTACGGATTTTTCCTGACGACGAAGGAAAGATGAATCGTTCGCTGAACGACATTGCCGGCCAAATGCTGATCGTCAGTCAGTTCACGCTGTTTGGTGATTGCCGCAAAGGCCGACGCCCCAGTTTCATCAGCGCTGCAAAGCCAGAGGCTGCCGAACACTTGTATGGATCTTTTATCATTGAAGTTCAGGGGCGTGGAATCCAGGTCGCCACGGGGCGGTTCCAGACGGAGATGGATGTCGAACTGGTGAACGATGGTCCGGTGACGTTGTTGATTGATAGCCGGAAGGAATTTTAGGGCCGTTGCTGGTTACTTTATCGTTCATGTGCGGCGTCATTGGCCTGTGTCCGAGTCTCGGGGAATCGCAAGCGGGTTGGGGTGAGCAGCGAGCACGGAATCAACGCAGCATGATTTGAGAAATCCCGCACGCAAAGGAATTTTTGCAAACAAAAAGAAACATAACAGACATTATCGGACGTTGCCTGTCGGATTGCTTGCGTGAGTGGAACCGGTTTACGCGTAAGTCCCGAGTCGATTCTGCTGAGTTTGTCTGCTGAGTTTGGATGTGCAGATCATGCACCGACAATCCAATCCGGCCCGAATAGGAATTGGTGACTGTCAGCGCACAACGCAGCTTCGCCGCAGTGAGATCAAGATTCGACCGGCAGCAACGTTTCTTCAAACTCACCGATGCGGCGAAACTTTTGGTAACGACGCTCAAGCAACTCCGCCTTGGGCAACGTTTGCAGGAGTTTAAGATTACGAACGATCGTTCCCTTCAGTGTGCTGGCCATCGTGCGATGATCGCGATGCGCAGCTCCCAGAGGCTCAGGGATCATTTCGTCGACAACACCAAGTTTCAACAGGTCACGAGCGGTGAACTTGAGGGCATGAGCGGCTTTGCTGGCGAACTCGACGCTCTTCCACATGATCCCCGCGCAACCTTCAGGACTGATTACGGAGTAATACGCAAACTGAAGGATCCCCACGTAGTCACCGATTCCGAGACCGAGTGCGCCGCCTGACCCCCCTTCTCCGATAACAATACAAATGATCGGCACCGGAAGTTGAGACATCTCACGGAGGTTGACTGCGATAGCATAAGCTTGTCCGCGTTCTTCGGCCCCAATTCCGGGATAGGCCCCGGGAGTGTCGATGAGACAGACAATTGGCAGATTGAATTTCGCCGCCAGTTCCATTTTCAAGAGCGCCTTGCGATACCCTTCTGGGTGTGCACAACCATAGAGGCACTCGTTACGTTCTTTCAGTGTCCGGCCTTTATGCTGTCCGATCAGGAGCACTTTGCAATCATCAATTTTCGCGAAGCCGGCGTTGATCGCTCGATCGTCGCCAAAGGCTCGGTCACCATGCAATTCAATGAACTCGTCGCACACCAGTTCGATGTAATCGCGTGCCTGTGGCCGATCCTGATGCCGAGCAACTTGAACGGTTTCCCAAGGATTGAGGTTATCAAAAACGTCTCGTTTCAATTTTGCGACTTCCACACGCATCGCGCGAGTCGCTTCCAATGTAGTCGGGGTCGGTCCCGGCTGGGATTCCAGCTTGGCCAACTTCTCTTCCAGTTCAACAATTGGACGCTCAAACGGCAGTACGTACTGAGGCTTCATGAATCAGGCCCGTCCCCTCGCAATTTGAATGCACCGGATTCGGGGCATCAAAACAATAAACTCTTCGCAGACCCGTTCTGACGATAAATCAAAACACGATTTTTTCCGAGATCACCATTGAACAATCAGATTCTTCCGCAGAATGATCGCTTGAGGCGTAACTAACCTCAAGAGTGCCATTCATACGATAGATTCAGTCAGCAGAATCCAAAAATCGAGTTTCTATAACAGATTAAAGCACATCCGGCAAATCCGTCATAAAGTCAAGGTCGGTCGGCCCTGTTGCCGGTGGTGCAACCGGAGGAGTTGGCTTTTTCGCAGTGGGGGGCGGGGTGATCGGTGCGAGGCTTTTCGCTCGATTTTCCACGGGAGGTTGTTGCCGCAGTGGCTGTGGCGCTTTTGTGTTGATCTCTTTGGGCTGCGGCTGAAACGGGGCCTGTGATGGCAGTTGTGGCTGGACCGGACGTGTCACAATCGCTGGCGGCTTGGGTGGTGTTTGTGGCTGTTTTGATTGCGGTGCTGGAGCGGGAGTTCCTGCTTGAACGGTCGGAACCTGCGATAATGGGGCCGATTGAGGAGCGACAGGGGCTGGAATCGTCATTCCTGGCATCAAGGGCATTTGAGGCTGTTGGTAACCAGAGAAAGAGGGGGGGGCCTGCGGATAGCCTTGCGGATAGCCTTGCGGATAGCCTTGCGGATAGCCTTGCGGGAAACCTTGAGGATAACCTTGAGGATAACCTTGGGGATAACCCTGCATTGGCATGGGGATCGGTTGTTGAAGAGCAACTGGCTGGGGTTGCGGAGGTGTCGTTATCGCAGCAGGTTTAGCGGTTTTTCCGGGTTTTGTTCGAGCCGCTTCGACGTTCTCTGCATTCTTGATACGCTCGGTCTGTTTATCATTGGCCGCTTTTTTGATGGAGGCCTTGCTTTCTTTTTCGGCCGCGAATTTTTTTGCGAATTCGGGGTTCGTTTCCAGCATCGATTTCAGCTTGGCATCGGCCCGACTATCCAGCCGAATCTCAGACAACATTTCCAGGGCATCTTTATCTTCGTTGGCTTTTTTCGCGGCCACGGCATCGACAATGTCTTCCTTGAAGATCCGAACCCGCTTTATCTCGGACAAAACCTCCTCGACGCTGGCAGGGCGGTCAGAGGGCTTCTTTTTTAAGAGTTTTGCAATGATTCGGTCCATCTCGGGCGAAACATTGGGATTAAATTCCGAGGGATTTGGTGGTTCTGTGCGCAAGTGTTTTTGCAGCAGTTCTTCGGGAGTCGGAGCTTGAAAGGGGGTTTTGCAGGTGAGTACCTCGAAGAACATGACTCCCAGGCTGTACATATCGGTTTGAAAAGTTGGCTGTTGTTTGCGGATCGTTTCAGGAGCAATGTATGTGCGAGTTCCCTGGATGTTTTTCAGTTTCCCCGCAAAAACCTTGGCAAAGCCTGTTGACTGCTTCGACGACAGTGAAAAATCACAGAGACGAATCTCACCCACTTTATTCATCAAAACATTGTCGGGCTTGATGTCTCGATGAATAAATCCCTTTTGGTGGACATACGAGAGGGCGGCACAGACCCCTTCGAAAAGCTGGCGAACCTTGAGATGAACGCCGTTCGTGTCGGCCTTGATTTGAAGCTTGAGATTGGAGGCCCGAAAATATTCCATCAAAATGTAAGTGTGATCCCGATTCGAAGAGTACCTTTCGAATTTGACGATCATGGGATGATCGAGAGTCTTGTGGATCTCAGACTCGCGCTTCATTTGCGCTTTGTTCTCTTTAAATTCCGGAACATCGGTCTTCAGCAATTTCATTGCTAAATGCCGGGCCGATGACTTTTCAATCACTTCCCATACTTGGCTGCTGCTTCCAGAAGCAATGCAGACGGCAAGTTGGTATTGATCATCAATGAGTAACTCTTCATCGGCCATGGCAAATTCCTGTTTCAGATCGTTTTCAATGAATGTGACAACATCGACATCGAGATCGGGGTCACTCAGAATCCAACCGGTTTTGCCGCGGGATTGGGCGGAACGCCAGATTTATCTGCTCCAGCGGTCCCTGCGGTTCCTGCGGCCGTTTTCAGTTGAAACCCATCATTCAACTGGTGAGTTGATTCGAAAATGACCTCATCTCCTTCAACAAAGGGGCCACTGACAAACGTTCGTGTTGCGCCGACTTGTCCGAGCAATGAGATCGGAATGTCCCGCACAACGTTTTGCCTGAGAATCTGGACTTTGCGTTGACCATCTGTCAGGTTACCGATGGATGTCATGGGGACTTCAACGACTGCATGCCGTGGTATCAGCGGAACGTAAACGGTTTGCCCTACTTTCCATTTCCCATCACTGTTCTCGACCACAACCAGAGAAGAGGCGATCGAATCAAATAGATCACGAAGAATGTCGAATTTGGGCAAGAGTGGCAATACGGCTTCAATTCGTCCCTCGGTTTCGAGCGTTTCAATTTTCAGCGAGATGTTCTTGCCCGCCTCAGCGAGTACTCGCTCCACTGGGATCTCGACTTTCACCTTGCTGGTGTCCGCAACGATTGCCAAGGGATCCCCTGCTCTGACAAATTGACCTTCCGCGACCAGAATCCTCTGCACTTCGCCCGCCAAGGGGGAACGAAGCGAGGTTAGATCGAGTTGCGACTGAACGATTTCCACCTCAATCTTCGCAATATCGACTCGGGCCTGAGCCAGTGCCGCTGGGGCTTCTTCTTTACCTGCCGATTTCTGTTCGAGTAAAGCGAGCTTCAAGAGGGCTTGTGATCGAGCGAATTGCAGCTTTTGCATCGTATTATCAAAGCGGAGAATTTCGCTTTGCGGTTGGATTTTGGCATTCGTCTTCAACACGATTTGCTTGATGGTGGCATCGAACGGAGCCACAAGTGTCACGGTGTGGATGGCCTCCAGTGAAAGCGGGACCCGATATTTCTGGGCATCGAAGACACGACACGCCTCGCGTTTGATGGAAACCGTCTCGCCTGCGACGGCTTGCGGCAAGTTCGCCTGCGCCAAACTTTTTTTAACGCTCAATTCCGTTGAGAACATCGCCACGCCGACGCTGAAAGTGAACAGGCCTGTTCGAATCATAAAGCTTTCCTTCGTGATGAAGGTTCGATGGGATTTCAGACAATATTTCGGGAACGCCCGTTAAAGCTAAGCGCGTCCTTCGTTGATGTCAACAAAAGCGACATTCCGCAGCGTTGTTTCACACCTGATTCCGCGAGTTTCAGCTCCCGTTTTCTGGTATCGCCCAAAAAAACTTTGCCCTGAGAAGTCGATGTTGCCGTTTTTCGATTTGGTTTTGAGTACGCTCAATTCCACTTCGGCACTTGTGATCGAAACACGCTTCGAGGAAAATGCTTAGGCTCGATTCGCGTTGCATGGCGTCCGTTAAAGTGAAAAGTTGAAAGGAAGTGGCTTGTGAACGTGGCTTTATTCGGTTTGGTCGTCTGGCTGTCTGCTGCAGATCCACAAGTGGGAACCGAGTTGCTGTATTCCGGCACCCTCAGTCAGCATACGAAGACGGGTGATACGCTCGTCAAATCGTTTTTGTTGCATGCGGTCATTGTGGCGAATTCCGATGGTCATCCACAGTTTGCATTTGAATTGGAGGAAAAAGGGGGTGGTGGATGGAGTTGGCCCGAGCAATTTGGTTTGCTTCCCCTCGCAGATCAATCTGGTTCAATCCGCCAGCCCGTTCGACTTTTGCAAACGCATGAGGAACAGCAATACCCCATCCCTGTCCGCGTCCCGCTGTTTGAGTTCCGTGACAAACTGGTTCCTCAGACGATGTGGACTGATGGTGGACGCAACTATCTTGTCACTCGCAAACGCAACGTCAAAAACCGCGAGGGACTTCAAGTGGAAGTCTCGTCAAACGTAGGGAGAAGTCAAACTTTAATTGTCGAGACTGCCTCAGGGGTTTTGCTATCGCTTGACGAGCGGGTCATTATTGGTCGAGGTGACGAATACCAAATGAAAATGGAGCTCCAGACTCAAAAACTGCTAAGCGCTGCGGAAATTGCCAAAACACAGGACTGCCTCAATTTGTTAGTCGAACTACAATCTCGATTGGGGCGTACAGGTGATCAAAAAAATCTCGAGCTCAAAAACGATCAGCTAGAATCCCTCCAAAAAGACTTTCCTCGAATTGAGAAAGAATCGGAGGGAACAATGTGGGGCCGCCTGGTGGCTTCAATCGGCAGAGATTTAAAGCAGCAACAGAAACGCTCCCAAGGAATTGCAGGACTCCAGAAAAAGCGAATTGGAGAGCAGGCACCGGAGTGGAAATTGAACCTGACCAATGGCGAAACCATTTCGGGTGAGGACCTCCGTGGTCAGGTTGTTGTGCTCCATTTCTGGCAGTACCGGGGCGAGCCTCTCAATGAACCCTACGGTCAGATTGGTTATTTGGATTTTCTCAACAACAAGCGGAGTAAGCTTGGTGTGAAAGTGATTGGCGTGAATATTGACGAGCGTTTTGCGAATCGCGATCAATCGGCCGTGGCTATCCGTTCCATGAAAAAACTGCTGGAATTCATGAACATTGGCTATGACATGGCCATGGATGATGGCTCATTTCTGGCGGAATTGGGTGACCCTCGGGATGTCGGAGCCCCCCTGCCCCTGTGGGTGGTCCTAGGCCATGACGGAAAAGTTCGTCATTTCCATTCCGGATTCTATGACATTAAACCCGATGAAGGTTTAAGGCAACTCGATGACGCGGTCGTTGACGCTTTACGCAAAATCCCGCGAAATTAAATCAGCGACATAAAACCCACCGACGAACCTGCACCACGCTTTTTGAACAGCAGGTGCAGGTTTCTCTCCAGGCTCGATGATACCACCGCTGATCCAGTGGCTCTGAATCCAGTTGGGATTTCAAGTCGAGGCGATTTCCATCGATGTACACCTCGGTTTTGATCACTCCCTCCAGCAAGCTTCCCGGTGACACGCGTGAAGGTTGTTGGGCAGAAATTAATTCTGCCGCCATCAACGCATCAGTCATATATTCCGAACAGTGCAGTCCGTCGCATCGCTGTCCGGTCAAATGGTGTTTTACCGAATATTTCCGACCGAGCTGGCTTTCGAGATGTCTTTCATAGGCATCGCGTTTTTCCATTGTGAAGGGATCTCTCGGATGAACAACATGAATCGTGTTGGGGGTTTGCTGTCTCAGATATTCGGACAATCCCATTTTTCGGACCCCAACTCCATTCATGCTATCGTAGACGACAAAATCATCGCCGCAGGCGATCACTCCGGCAACATGGGTATAAGAGCTTTGAGAAAAGACTTTGACGGCCAGGCAATCACCCCGACTGAAAAGAAGCGAGCCCGTTTGCAGTCCCTGTTTGATCTCTGCGAGTACCGACTCTGACGGATCAGGAGCATTCTCGACGAGGCGGTCGCCACAACAGCTCAGTGCAGAAATTAGAACGATCGACCACATGCGGAACTCCTTGAGACGCAATCAACCAAACGAGTTTTCGTTGGGAATATTTGCACGGTCTCACGGATCGTCAAGTGTGGAGAGTCTCTGGAATCTGTTTTTTCGGGGCGATTTCCACAACAACAAGACCCCTTACACCAAAGAAGCCCTACTGCCACGGGTCCATCGACTTGCAGGGAATTAGCTCACTTCCACAATCGCTGCGGCAGCCTGGCCGATTTGCGTCACATTGATGCTCAGAACAACCCGGTTTTTGGTCGGTTGCAGTGCTCCTGCAACAACGTTGAGCGGGCATTCTGGATCGGGAAATTCATAGTTGAGCGTGTGTGGGATCACCCCATGAGATAACCCCACGACCGAAACGGCGAGTTCCATAAGGCCCGACCCTGCTCCGGAATTTCCAAAAAAACTTTTGGGAGCTGTGACGGGAATCCGCCGCCCGAGATCTTCACCAAAAACATCGAGAATCGCCATGGACTCAGCCACATCCACTTTAACGGTCCCCAGACCATGGGCATTGATATGGCCAATTTGGTCTGGACGAAGTCCCGCATCTCTCAGGGCGGCCCGCATCGCATTCGCCAAAGCGAGCTGATAATTCCCCTCTTGACGGCTGTTCGTCACGCAGGACGAGCCAGTTCCCAGGACGCGACCCCAGATTTTCGCGCCACGCCGCTCCGCATGTAAACTATCCTCAAGGATGAACGAACAGGCTCCTTCGGCAACCACGCGACCTGATCGCTGTTGATCAAAAGGCCGTGCGCGGCGCTCTGGTTCAAGAGGAGTTCTTGCGAGATCATTCCAAAGTGCTTGATGCAAGGTTTTGATGGGATGCAAAGTCGTGCCCGTGGCGCCGACGATCATGACATCTGCCGAGCCACGCAAGATGATGCGCATGGCTTCACCGATTACGGTGTTTCCCGAAGCATCGTCCAAGGTCAATGAATTGCTTGGTCCGCGTGCATCAGCAGAGATGCTGATATGGCAGGCGGGCATATTGGGGAGATACCTCAGCAGCCAAAGGGGTTCCAGCTTGGTCAATCCCATTTGCCCCCATTGGGAGGATTGGAATTTGGTAGTTCCCTCTTCACAACAAGCGTCACAGGCTTCGCGGAGCACTTCCGGGGGGCTCAGCATGAGGTTTGCCCCGAATTCGACTCCGAGACGCTCATGATCAATGTTTTCAAGATCAATCGCCGAATGTTGTAACGCGAGCAGTGCGGATGCAACACCCATTTGAATTTCGCGGCACATCGCCTTGAGATTCTTCCGTTGTTCCTTCAAGTAGGTTTTGCGGGCGGATTCGTCAGTAAAATCTCGGACTTCCGCACCAACACCATCAGGAGCTGCGAAGCCCGGAAACAATTCTCCGACTCGCACACCGGATCGACTGGCAGAAAGACTCTCCCAGAATGGATCAACGCCAATCCCGATCGGGCTGACAATGCCGATTCCGGTAATTACGACTTTCCGAACTTCAGAGGATCTGGTCACAATTAGGTGCTCATTTGCAGCCAGTCATCTGCGTTGAATCGGCCATGCAGGGCAGACCTGACTTCGGGAAAAAACGCAGAGACCATATCAATGGAGGGGAAAAATAGTTCGCGTCAGGTTCGCTGTCGCGAACTATCAACAGCGAACCATCACATTTTTTAAAAGCTATCCGTACATTGAAATACTTAACCGAATCACTCGGTCAACTCATCAGTGGACATCAGGGAATCAATGTCGCACAGTTTTATCTAAACGACCAACCACCAGGCATGCATTGTGACCACCGAAGCCAAAACTATTTGAAACGACACGATTCACTTGCAGTTCGCGTGCTTGATTAGGAACATAATCGAGATCGCAATCGGGGTCGGGATTGTCAAGATTGATGGTCGGGGGAATCAACTGATGCATCAGCGTCAGAATCGCGACCACGAATTCAACTCCACCCGATGCACCCAGCAGGTGACCGAGTTGACTTTTCGTACTCGAAACACAAATCCGCTTTGATTCGGCTCCAAACACGCGCTTGATCGCATTCGTTTCTGCCTTGTCACCCAAGGGAGTACTGGTGCCATGAGCGTTAATGTAATCAATCTCGCCAGTTGATAATTTCGCATCCTTCAGTGACGAACTGATCGCACGAGCAGCACCCGTCCCCTCAGGGTCAGGTGCCGTCATATGCGAACCATCTGAAGACATTCCGTAGCCCAGAACCTCTCCCAAAATCAGGGCGCCCCGTTTTTTCGCGTGTTCGTACTCTTCGAGCACAACCACGCCAGCTCCTTCAGAGAGCACAAATCCATCGCGATCCCGGTCGAATGGGCGACTTGCCGCTTCAGGCGCGTCAACTCGCGTTGATAAAGCCCCCATGCGGGCGAATCCCGACAGACCCATCGGGGTAATCGCTGCCTCGCTTCCACCGGTGACCATAACATCCGCAACGTCGTACTGAATCAATCGAAATGCATCACCAATGGCATTACTGGCAGAAGCGCATGCGGTCGCAACGGCGCTACTTGGGCCCTTCAGCCCAAATTGCACCGAAATGTTTCCGCTTGCTGCATTCACCATTAACTTGGGAATCATGAAAGGAGAGACTCGAGTTGGGCCGCGATCGAACAGCTTGGAATGCTGCTCTTCGATCTCGTTCAACCCACCAATGCCGCTCCCAATGATCACACCGCAGCGATAAGGGTCCGAAATCGCCTGAAAATCGATTCCGGATTGCTTGATCGCTTTTTGTGCGGCAGCAAGTGCAAATTGACTAAAACGGTCCAAACGCTTTGCTTCCTTCGAATCAAAGTGGTCATTTGGATGGAAGTCTTTGACTTCACCTCCAAAATTGACTTTGAAATCGGAGCAATCAAATCGTTCAAGGCGGCCAACACCACTTTTTCCGTCGCATAAGCGACGCCAGAACTCGTTGATTTCCGAGCTCAAAGCGGTGATGACAGACATTCCCGTCACCACGACTCGTCTAGACATCGGTCACTGTTTCTCCGTGATGTACTTGACAGCATCACCTACTGATTTAATTTTCGATTGATCCGCTTCAGGAATCTGGATTTCGAACTCGTCCTCAAATTCCATGACAAGTTCGACAAGATCAAGCGAATCCGCCTTCAAGTCAGCCACAAAATCCGAGTCGAGTTTACATTCTTCCTTGGGTATGTTCAGTTGTTCACTGACGATCCCAATGACTTTTTCTTCAATCGAAGACGCCACGCTTCACTCCTTTGGAGCCTACTCACGAAATAAAGGGAATACCGATCATCACCATCGTGTGAAAACACACGATGGATTCTTTGCCAGAAACAATCTCAGCAGCAGTTCCACGAGGGTATACAGGGTTTTTACAGTCGTGTAAACCGCAACGAATCATTCTCCTCAAATGAATTGACCGCTGTCAGCCCTGCTGTGGGTTTGCCAACCGCTCTTCACGCAAACAAAGTGGGTCAAAAACGTGAAGATCATCGTGAAATTCAAGCAAAAATGCCGCCCGAAGATTGAGTTCCACAACTTCAGATTCAACTGTCATTGATGGTTTGGCAATCCACTTTCCGGTCAATTCGTTTCATCAGTGATTTCAACACCTTCCCAGGACCAATTTCATAGAACTGATCGCAACCTTGTGCGAGAAGTTCCCTGATGCAATCTTCCCACAGAACTGGTTGAGTCACTTGGCGAATCAGAATTTGCCTGGTTTCTTCTGGTGATTGATGCGTCTTGGCGTCAACATTCGAAACCACGGGAATTCGACCTAAATTGATTTGAACGCGATTTAAAATCTCTCCCAATTCATCGCAGGCAGATTCCATCAAGGGTGTGTGGAACGCACCGGCTACCGCCAGCGTTCGGGCACTCCCCCCACCTTGCTCAATCAATTCTCCTGCGCGAACACAAGCGGCCTTTTCTCCCGAAAGGACGGTGTTTCCGGGGCACAGGTAGTTTGCAATCCAGATTTTTCCGGCAGCGGCAGCCTCAACGCAGATACTGGCAACCTGTGGTTTCTCAAGCAGCAGTGCACTGACCATTCCGGAGGGATTGGCATCGGCCGCCTTTTGCATGGCTTCACCACGGCGTTGAACCACCCGCAGTCCATCCTCGAATGACATGACACCCGCAAAAACGAGGGCGGTATACTCTCCCAGGCTCAATCCTGCAGCCATACTGCAGTTCTCGATCACGCCGGGGTGATCGGCCTTAAGTAACTCCAGTGCGGCCAAGCTGCTGACGAATAATGCCGGCTGACTGACAATCGTGCTATTGAGTCGTTCGGCTGGCCCGTCAAAGCAAACTGCAGCGAGGTCAAACCCTAGGATTTCCCCTGCCTGATCGTAGAGGGATTTGGCTGCGGGAAATCGCATACCAATGGATTTTCCCATTCCAACGTGTTGAGCCCCCTGCCCCGGAAACAAAAATGCGACTTTTGCCAAGTGATCCTCCAGGTTCTTTCGACTTCCCATCGTCGTGAAAATAAGAATGTGCTGGCAGCAAAAAACCTCAAAAAAAGGTTATTTTGTTTCGTGAAACACGCGTTATCAGGTTCAGCGCGCTGTACCAATAAATCGTCTGTTAACTGATTGCCGGGACAGGTAGGGAAAGTTCCTGAATGATCTGGTCGTTGATTCGCCGGTTTTTTAAGGTTGTTGCCACCCGCAGAGCATTGAAGATCGAGCGTGAATTGCTTGAACCGTGACAGATGATGGCGACTCCATC